>Ga0315901_10000063_pt1 | contig 147794 bp, 114 predicted proteins | sample LakEriMetagenome_10_FD_203761 | JGI IMG/M metagenome (GOLD analysis project Ga0315901, IMG submission 203761) | Freshwater fungal communities from buoy surface, Lake Erie, Ohio, United States - Buoy 2 MA116 | ecosystem: Environmental > Aquatic > Freshwater > Lake | place: USA: Lake Erie, Ohio... | reverse complement strand
CGATGGCTGGGAGAGCTAATAGTAGGTTTTCTTGATACCGCGTTGCCACCTTCGAGAAGTAAGAGAGCCTTCGGGCTACAGTTTTTCTGGTAACGCGGCTGATGACGGCAGATCTACGCATGGAATTGTTTGATGCCAATAGGGTGAACAGGAATTCATTAATTAGGCGCTTTCTTTGACGATACTCCAAGGTCACCGTGGCTTCTGAAAAGCTACGCTGACATTCACGACAAAAATATCTTTGAAGTCTTCTTCTATCAGACGGGCGATAAAACCATCCCTTAGTCCTCACAGGCGCAGGCGTATGACCGGGCAAGGGCAGATGGTACGGGCAGGTGATTTTCAAGCAGTGAGTTGATTTCATAGGCCCTGGACATACCGTTTACGTGTGGGTGTCCGCCAAACATATTGTAAGAGTCAGAAATCAAAATAAAAAAAGGCCCGAGGGCTAGAGAGCTCTCGGGACAATCGGCACAATTAAGTAGGCCAGTTTTAAAGCGATGGCTCGACCTCGTCACCGTCATCCTCAACAACAACATTTTCCTCAGCCTGATCTTGATCGTCGGTCAAGCGAACGTCTGCCCCTTCGATAGCCCCTGTGATAGGTCTTGGACGGGTTAGATCAGATTTTTTATTTTTAATTTTGTCCAGGGAGATCAAGTCTGCTCCTCTTTCGATTGCCCCTGCTGCCCACTTTTCAAAGAGGCCTGGACCTTTGTTTTCGCTTACTTTATCGGACTCATCCACATTGTCAGACGCAGCCGTTGCGCTCGATGCGGTAGTAGATGCTGGCGATGAGCCTATGCTAACTCTGACAAAGTACTCTTGATCGTTAGACTTAAAAACCGCTACCTCTCGTTGCACTTTAGTCAGCACGATATGACCAACCCCTGGCAGTGCATCACCTGTCTTTACGGCATATGAACGACCACTATGAATGTCTTTGATAACAGCTATTCCCGAGGTGTCAGAGCTGCCGCCCGCGATGACGCCGACGAGCTGAACCCGACTCATAATGAAGCTATCATCATAAGTCTTGGTGACTGGGGCCTCGTCGGCTCCGAAAACAGGCGAAAACTGCGCCAACGATAGGGACAAAAGAGCTACCGATAACCAACTCCGCGTAACACGCATGAAAAATGAAGTTAAGATCATCTGATCCTCCGACAAATCTAAGTCAGGGAGGTATCGACGTTTAATCGGTGAACTTGATCGTGTGATGTTAAAATTTATTGATAAAAACCAAATGAATTCAAACTATAGGTGGGATTCCAGATGGTTTTGTCGCGCGCTCGGTGACATCACAAACCTCGCTCAATCGGCTTCTGCCCTGCGCCGTAATCCAATCAGCCGCACTGCGGCTACGTAATTCAGAAAGCCTTTTATTTACTCCACTTCGAAAACTTTTATCTGAGGTTCTGGAATTTGGGGACGCTGTCGTATCACTCACCGGATCCTCAAAAATCCAAAGTGGAATTCTGCGTTCGGATGCAAATGAAATCAGACCCTCTATCAGTTCAAGTCGATTCGGATGCCAAAGTTCCGAAACACCATCAACCATAATGACTTTGTGCATCGCTCCACTTTTATCTAATAAAGCGTCCCAAGAACTGACCGGAACCATAGAAAAATTTGGCAATCCCGGCCCCGAGTTATTTCGAGCCTGCCCCATGCGAAACGGTAAAACACATGTCTCGAAATGCCAGATTAATATCGCACCCACAATCATCGCCTGTCTGGGCGTAGATGCCTCACCTGATGCGCCGTCAGCTGTAGCCGCGCCTCGCTCAACACTCCACGTGTAGCGGCTCATATCTATGATTTGCCCGCGCGTGCGTCGCAGAAGTCCGTCCAAGTTATCACGACAAAACAACTGAAGATTTCGCAAACCTTTCTCCCAAAGGTCTCTCTCGTTTTTTGTGAAATCTCCACTATGATGACCAAACAGAATATTGGTTGAGTCATTAGGCTCTAAGCCAATTTGCGACAAAAATGATGAAAACCGACTCCAACGACGCATTAAGCTACACTGACTTGCCGACCGTGGAGACGACGAATCGAGCTGGATCCCCTGTCCATCGCAGCAGTTAAAGGACGCTTTATCGAGCGTCACCCCATTAGCTTTCGACTTGAGTCCCAACAAATGGGTCTCGGGGGACCACTTGCCGAGCGAACGCAAAAGGCATGGTGCGTTTTCAGATGGGCTCATCATTTACCGCCGACGTCTATCAGAGCCGATTAATTCCATGCATATGCAGTTTTCAGAAAGTCTCGAAAACATCCGAGTCCCAACGCGCTGAGCAAGGGGCTCAAACGCTGTGGTGTTCATCTGATTAGTCGCGGGTTCAGAGCGCAAATAATCGATCTGACGCTGCTCCTGAGTATTCGACCGTAGCGGATAGTTTGTTGCCGCAATGATGCACTTATTTCCATTATAGCGGTCACTGATCAAGCTATCGGCAACACTCAACTCCCATTCAGTGTTGCGCCCTTTGCCGAGCTCATCAATGATCAAGACATCTACGTTTTGGAGTGGTTTCAGACTTGATTTGTCAGATTGATCACTGGCATAAGCCTCACGCAGCTCGTGCACAAGCTGAAAAAAATCAGCATAACGGACTGAGAACCCCTGAAACGCTAAATGCTTTGCCATCGCCGCAAGCAGCCAACTTTTACCTATCCCAACGGGGCCACTTAGTAATAGCCCGGAGCTTTTTCCTGGCTTGAGACCTCGAAGCCAATTTGTGATGGTTGTTTTCTGCGTTCGGTCAGCGGGATTAAATCCCTCAAACTTGCTAAGTTCAGCTTCCAGATATCTGGACGGGATTCTTGCCTCGTTAATAATTCCCGCTATTTTCTTGGGAGACGGTGACATGCACGGCTCCACAGTTGAAACAAGATCAGAGTTCAACGAAGGACTGGCCTTGCCCGACGTTGCTTGTGCAGTTGAGGGACGCATACCGCTGCCAGAGCAAACAAGGCACCCTCTGATGCAGTCACAAAGACTTGCCGTGATGGTGGACTTGTCACCAAAAAGCTGAACCCCTTTGAACTGAGTACACTTCGGACATGAGCCCGTTAGTGCACAGACGCGCGGCCTTTCGACACCTCCGACGCGGCCGGCCAGTCTCGACAAGCGATCTCGAATCGATTCTTCGATGTGATCACGCATGGTGAATCATCCCAGATGTTTTACGTTTGGCCTCGGAACCGACCGGATTTAATCATCGCTAACTCATAAGCGCAACAACTAGGCATCAAGCCAGCTGGCTGAATCTCTAAAAACATGGTCATTTCTGCGACTTGCCCAGTATATTTCAGCACGTTTTCGGCCATTTTAATGTAAACTATATAGAATAAATCTTGTGCAGTTTCATAGGGATTCGCTTCATGACGACACGTGGTTACAAGAAATTGTGCCCCATTTTAGCTTTTGCCTTCCTGGGCGCGCTCGCCTCCGAAGTCAGCATAGCTCAAAATTCCGGCGAACTGCCTCCGAACTGGAAATCAGGCGGTGACTCCCGAGAGGGCTACTACCACGAAGAAAATCAAAAACGGATAAAGAAGCAACGTCGCAGGCCCGCGGAACCAGAGGTCCAGCCGTCGAAAGACAGCAAGGCTTCCGAAGCCCAATTCGAGCCAGCACCCACTAAGCCAAGACGCAGCACGTTTGCCGTTTATGCGAGTTCGCCAGAGATTGCCCGACTGGATTACCGCTTCAGTTTTTCACCACACGTTGCATTTGCTGTTGGTCTTGGGGTTCCTGTGCCGATTGACGTGGAAGTTTCCATGCCAAGCGACATCATTAAGGCCGACCAATCCAAGTCGATTGCCGTCGCCTATCCAGCTTTCGACATCAACCTGAAGGTTGCTTGGGGGCCTCATGCACATGCCGGCGTCATTTGGCACCCGTTGGGAGGGGGCTGGTATGCGTCGCTTGCAGGGGGGATGCGGACTCTCAAGATTGCGGGCTCCACCTCAGCTCCACTGCGCATCTGTAGCATCGCGGAGGCCGCGAAAGAGCCTCCATGCGGAAACGATAGTGCTGCCATTCAAACTAGAAACGTTATCGCTCTCGATACCGATATTAAAATGCAAAGCACCTACGCTCGCGTCGCGACTGGCTGGATTTATAACCTTGGGCCGGCCTGGGCTTTGACCGCAGAATTGGGGGCTTTCGTACCTTTGAGCACCAAAGAGGATTCCTCGGTCACGGCGTCCATCGTCGCCCCAGATGGCACCCCAGAGGAGCTTTCAGGGGCCCTCGGAGAGTTGCGTAGCAAAAGCGAGAAAGACCTCGACCAAAAGGCCAGAGAAGAGATTGGACGATTCACCAAGGCGCCACTGCCAGTCTTAGCACTAGGAATAGGGTTTAGATTCTAGTTGGTTACAATAGACTTGGTTAACCTAGAGCTGTCGCTCAAGACGAAACGTCAACTGCTTGGGCTATGATGCTAAAAATATTAATAAAAATCATAAAATTTTAACTTGAAACCTTCTGAGCGATCTATTACATTATTAGAGATGCCTATATATTAGGCAGGGGTTGAACGAACGTCTAGATGTAACGGTGACACCTAAGTATGCCTTTCGACCGCGTCTACAATGAACTTACATACTCCGACAACATCGGTGTGTTGTCGTTTTCGTCGTTCCGTGGGCGTCCTAGAACTTCGGGACTTCACTACAATGATACGCCCTACGTGGCAGCTCTAAACAGAGCTCTACAGCTGGAGCACACTGCGGTCGCTATTTACGCGGTCAAGCAGCGAAGCTCTTTCGCATCCGACGGTCGAGCAGGCGCGACGGCCATGGATCGAACCGATTTTCATAACAAAGCCTTGCGGCAATTGGTCCAGTTGATTTTTGCTCAAAGGGGTTTACCGAGCAGTGGCACGACCGGCTTGACGGCTGTAACAGGTAAGGTCGCAGCGCGGGTGTCCCGTTTTATGCCACCTGTCGTACAAGAGCCAATGCTTGGGGTCAGTGCGCAGCGCATCGAGTATGCACTGGCACGGCGCTACAGACAAATTTTGGAGTTAGCGCCGCTGTCTGACCGTGAAATCATTAGCGCGCTATTAAATGAGATTGTAAACTTCACCGCACAAGCGTGATGACGGCGCGAAAGTTACCAGCCGCCTAAAAATATCCCGCACTTAAAAACCTGGCTTGCGTCGGGTTTATTTTTTTGCTAAATATCCTAACCTCTACGGGGGGTTAGCTCAGCTGGATAGAGCACGGGCTTTCTAAGCCCGCGGTCAAAGGTTCGAATCCTTTACCCCTCGCTTTTCATCATGACATCACTACTAGCTAAATAACCCGCAACATCAAAGCGGGCAGCGATCCTTCTCAAACTGCTCAATGCTACAAACTCGGCCGACAGGCGCATAAGAACCGATGTACTTCTCGGCCGCATAAGAATCCGTACCATCTGTAGAAGACAACTTACTGCGCCATAGCGGCACCCTATCAAATGAGCCTTCAAAATCCTTGCTCGCAATCAAATTGCGATAAATCAGCACAGGTATAAATCCTACCGGTCGAACCATAAAATTCGCATCACCTGCAAGAGAGCGCATTTTTTCTGGGGCGATCACGATATTAACAAAACCATTCGCATCAACTTTTGCGTTTCGGTCAGCAAGACACTCAGATGTTACTGTCGTCACAGCACCGCCGATACAAAAAGACCAATATCTGACGTCAATATTCTCGGGATTTTTTAGGTCATTGATCGATTTAACGGTCCTCGGAGCCTTGAACTTCAGTACGACCACTTCTTTATCGGCGCCCAATAACTTAAGCCTCGCCGCCAGATAATTCGTATCTCGGTTAGCATAAAGTCCCATGCCTTGATGATGCACAAAATGAAGATCCCCGGAACTATCCGGTCCAGGCGGCGCTGACCACAACCGCCCCCAGTTTAACTCGCCCTTTGGGACAGGAATCATCGCACTCATAGGGCACTCAACGGGCTCGCCCGATGTCTGATCAATAGCCTCAACTCTTGGCAGTTCGACCTGGCCCGATCCACCTGTGCCATCTGTTGGATCATAAATTCTGTACCAAACCTCTCTCTGCTGTAGTTTTTTTTCCGCATCGGGATTGGGACTACCTTCGTCGGATGTTAGTGCTGATGCAGAGTTATTTTGGCTAATCATAGGATCGTGTGGATTCATGATTAACGTGTATCGTTCACTATCCGAAGATTCACCTGTTCGATATGGATTTTCAAAACCAGCATCAGGATTAATTTCAACATCACTGATACCAGCAACACTATCCATCTTCGATGTGTTGTAGATGTTGAAACCCATGTAGCGTCCCAACGGATACCGCGCAGTGACCCTAAAAAATATTTTTCGATCCTGTGGAACTTCAAACGTGTAGCGGAAATAGGACACTTGTGTATCAGGAAATGCTCCCTCCACACCTGGCTTGGCCGACCATAATTGCCAGCGATCGGAGCAATCATTGACGCTGTTCGATGACGTTTGCGAGTACGCTGATTTGTTGACGCTGCAGGCCACTAAAACAAAGATTATCGGTATAAAAATCAGACGTTTCATTGACAGTCCTGACCCTGCGAGAGGCGCGCCTCGACAGATAGCTTGGTGTTAGACGAACGAGGCTCCGAGTAGCATTAAATTCTGAGCGCTGTCCACTAATTAAACACATAAGAAAAAGTGTTGATTCATCATGCAACCAACCTTGATCAGCCGAATCGATTGATGAATCCACAACGGCGGCACAAATCCTCAACTAAGGTTCGATTTCTAAATCCGTCCTTCATCTTAACCGCACGATTCGACGAAAGAATATCATCGATCGGCTGCTCCAAAATGTTTCCAAGTGGTATATCTGCATTATGATCAAGGCAGCATGGCACCACTGTGCCATCTGAGTGAACGCCTACATGCCCAGACAAAGCATGACAAAAGCCCGTCTCCTGCAAGACATCACCCTTTAAGCTTGGCCATGTAAATCGACTGTCAAAGTGCAGGTACTGACGGCCACGTAACCGGTGGTTTTTCTTGCGCCTAAGGTCCACCCGAACACTCTGCCAATCAAATTCAAAGGCCTCAGCCAATGACTCTCTTAGTCGCTTTGAGGGCACACTTTCTTGGATGCTCGAGGTTCCGTCGTCGGCCCCCAGCGTGAGGTCCCAAAATCTCAAGTTCACGTATAAATCTGGCCGCTCTTTTAAGGCCTGGTCGCAAAATAATCGGATACGCCTGATATAAGCATCTGAATTCTGGTCTGGAAAATTATCGGCAAAACTCTGTAATGAAATGCTTATCTGCCGAACGATGGGCTTCAGCACAACGTCAAGTTTCGCCCCGACCAGAAGCAGTCCATTGGTTACGATATTGATTGGCACTCCTACTTTTTGGGCCTCACCTAAAACGCCCTCCAAATCAGGATGACTGAGCGGCTCTCCAAGGAGATGCAATACAATCTCCTTGGTTCGGCCAGCCAGCGAGCTTGCGACCCTGGAAAACTGCTGCGGGGTCATCGCTTTTTGGGGGCGCTCAGGAGTCGGGCAAAAGGAGCACTTGAGATTGCACGTATTCACAATCTCAACATTTACCCTTTCAAATTGAGGGGTTAACGTTTTATTCATATCATTAAAATCTTGACTTTCGCATAGAAGTATGATAGACGCCTTAATGAGGTAGGTGTATTTTATACTATGATCTACACTTTTAAGAGCCAATTAAAACACATTAAACGAGCGACCGCGGTCCTCCTATGTCTAGTATTTTTTGGAGTTTTGACCAAGGATAATTCCTTGCACGCTGAATCAGTCGCTCCTGAGAAAATCGATCTAACACAGTCAAAGCCACCCCTCATCTTTATCTATCTTCAAGGCTACAACTCCTGCAGACGAATCCAAGATCGCCCTGTTAGAATCTTTATGAAGGTTGCTGCAAACAATCCCAATAGCAAACTTTACTGGGGATGCTTTGATGGCGGGCATATAACCCACCTGCATGACACGAAGGAATACTTTTACCTCACCTCCATGAACACCAAAGGCGAATGGGCGCCGATGGAAGAGGTTGAGCCTCAATCTGGCTCTCTTCAAATTGCCAACTATATTCACAAAGATATAACTCGGTTTAATGCTGGCTATTCAAGAGAAAACACGCCACCTAAAGCCAACATCTTTATTGCAGGTCACTCCCATGGTGGCTGGATGGCTATGCGAGTAGCCTATCAGATGTCTCTCATTGAAAACGCTAAACTCCAGCAGCTTCTCACGATTGATCCGATCAGCTACAAACTGTGCGCGAGTCACTGGTTTCCATTTCACATTCTCTACAACACCTTTAATTGGCTAGGCGAGCCAGACAACTGCCACAAGGCTCCGGCTGATTTGGACCACATTGTGCCGTATATTGCTTCTGCAGCCGATGGTCAGTGGATCAACATTTATCAAGAGTCGATGCCCTACCTTACGTCTGGACCCATAGACGCGGCGGACCAAAACATTCAATATGAACCTCCGACAAATATTGACTGGGTCAATGCTCACCGCGCTATCATGCATACGGACTGGACGTGGGAATTTTTTCAAAATCGTCTTTCTGAGATACAAGGCCTACCGACCAAACGCATGCAAGATCGACCAAGGTTCCACGATATTTCAAAAGATTGATTCAAGACTTATTTGTGCTTAAACCTATGTACGCCGTCCCAATTCTCGATGCGCGGCTGATGCTCCATCTCTTTAATTCTTGAGGCATATATGTTGGCGGGACCGTCCTCAGGCCTGATCATGAGGCACGCCTGAAGATGCTTTTTAGCAACGGGCCAATTTTGATCCTGATAGGCCTTTCTCATAGCGTCAAACTCACCGATAAACTCACCGATAACACTTTGCACCTGAAAATATGACGGATGCATGAGCTCGAAAATCTTTATAGCCTCACGTTTACCTTTGACCACAATATCGTCCAGATCACGAAGTAAAAACCTTTTGGGATCTTTCATGCGCAGCACCGTGTTGTTACTGATGATGCTTCTTACGCCGTATTCTTTAGTAATAGATTCAAGACGCGCACAAAGATTGACGGCATCACCCATAACTGTATACGCAAAACGCTCGGTGCTGCCCATATTACCAACTGAAACAACACCCGTATTTAGACCGCATCCAATATCGATGGGTGGGAAATTCTTATCAGGAAATGATTTCCTTAGCTCTCCAAGTTTTTCAATCATTTGAAGAGCTGCTAGCGCTGCCACGTCGGCCTGGTCTGGGACATCAATAGGAGCGCCCCAGAAAGCCACTATGGCATCACCGATGTACTTATCCAGGACCCCGCGGTTGCGAAGAATGATTTCAGTCATCGGCGACAGGTAGTCATTCATCAACTCCACAAGCTTTTCGGGCGGCAAACGCTCCGATATGGTCGTAAAGTCTCGCACATCACTAAAGAACATCGTGCACTCGCGACGCTCACCGCCTAATTTTAGCTTCTCTGGATCACTCAAAACCTGATCCATGACCTCCGGCGAAAGGTAATGCTGAAATGCCCCTTTAACTTTCCGCTTCTCCCGTTCTTCGATAAAATACTTGTACAACGTTACAGCGATAAACATCACTGAAACCTGCGCATAGGGTAAACCCATGAAAACCCATATGCCCTTGCTAAACCAGAAATATTTATCGATTTGAAAGTAAATCACGTACGTTGCCAGCAGAAAAACGCCAGAAACAAACGCTGAAGAAAACGACAAAACCAAGACAAACAGCAGAGCCAAAGCAACAAGAACTTTCACCTCTGTCACCATGACATCTTTGGGGCGACTAATGAATCGCTTGGAAACGATATTATCAACAAGAGTGCCATGATGTTCGACGCCGTTAAATTTCATGTCGAACGGATTTGCTCGCAGATCATTTATAGCAATTGCTGTTGGCCCCATTAAAAGACTCATGCCTTTAAGCGCTTTCCTCTCCTCGGACGAGAGCGCATCATCGTACGCATCCGCAAGCGAAACATGTCGAAGCGTCTCAGATGGTCCAAGATGGTTGATGATCATCTTGCCGTTACCGGCAGGATCGACAGGAATCTCGGTAATAATTTTATCGTCTTGCTCGTCTGGTAAAATAATCGACTCGACGCCAACTCGATCAAAGTTAACGAAAATCTGCCGACCAAGCATGTTGGCCGCCATCTTAAGCCCGAGAGACGGAAGGAGATTGTCGTTGGCTTGTTTTACTAAATTCACGCTGCGCCAAATAGCATCGTCGCTTTCAGAGTCATTATTAAAGAAACCGAAATGCTGTGAGCTAGCAGCAATCACGGGCGTATTGCCCACCACTGCGCCGATCTTCAAGTCAGGATAGTCCTTAAAGCTCATCCCATCAGGAATTTGAAAGAGCTGAATTACTGACTCTTGCATGTTCTTGATCGCATCAAACTCACGTCCTGCAAGAGATTTAAGCGCTTCTTTATCTTGCGGTGAGTAGTAGTAATAACCTAAGACAATCTTCCCATAGTCCTTGATTGCCGCAGCGATCGTAACGTCCGAAAAACTTGCCTGACGCATTTGATCGATGGCATTCCAAGCTAGCCGAGCGTCTTTAGGCGAGGACCTTAATTTTTCAATTTCGGGTATGGCATCCTCGAGCAGCGGGCGTTCAGGCTGATCCCAAACCACGTCGAAGCCGATCCATTCAACCCCAGCCTTCTTCACATTGACAAAAGCTTTTTCAAAAATCCTGCGAGGAAACGGCCATCGACCAAATTTTTGAATCGATTTTTCATCGATCGCTAGGATACCGATTTTGCCGGACGGCTTTTGCTTCCCACGCAGTAAAAACCTGAAATCTAGGGATCTATTCTCTAGCGTCACCAAAAGGTCGGATAAAACGCTAGAACCTGTGTTGAAATGAACGCTGCGAAGAGCAAATAAGGCGACTAAATTTACACACAAACAAATGAGCAACACTGGCCCTATTTGCTTCAGTCGCCGGTTGAGTCCGCTATTTTTGAACGTTTTTTTAGCCACTCTAGATTCTAGCCGCCTGGATTATTTAGGCCTGAGGCCAGACCTCGGAAGGCCAAGGCACTCCAGAAAACCAGTCCAAGTCTTCGGGAAGTTTATTGACCGAGACCGGCATGCCTTTAAACCCCTGTCCAGGAATAAACACCATGTTCTCAACCAATTCTCGTCCGTAAATATGCACCGTGATCGCCTGACCATCGCCAAAGTGTTCCACTTTATGAATATCAGCATCAGGGGGTAACACGTACGCTACCGCTCCCTTTGGCAACACAACGGATCCCACCTCTCGTGCTTCGTGATCATCACAAGAGTAACTAGTGACCCGCACACGATTCTTAATAACCGCCTCAACACCCCAAGTTCCGTGAGCATGTATAGGAGTTGACTGGCCCCTCGCCCACACCAGCATCATCACAACAAATCCGTAGTCCGGGTCCTTGTAAAGCATGTAGCGACCAGGATCATAATCACGCTTTGCTAGCCGGTCCACCATGCCAGGTAGTGATTCCATCACCACTTCTTGGATTTCATGGATCTCAGGGCCTTCCACGAGGTTTTCACGGCCACGGGCAATCCCGCTCTCGAGCACACGCCTTATCTGGTCGATCATTTGCTTCATTCAACTGACTCCCTGGACTTTGCTAAAAGGATACCTTTAAATCTCAACCGGCACTATCTGAAATTTATGACCATCTACAAGACCTCGGTCCGTCAACTTCAGAGAGGGAATAACCGGTAATGCTAAAAATGAGAGTTGCAAAAATGGTTCTTCCAGCCTGCAACCAATCGAGTGGGCCAAATGTTTTAATTCCCGAAGTCTTTGAGCCACTTGTTTGGGGTCCATATCAGTCATCAGACCTCCAATTGGCAATTCAATACAACACATCCCGCCACTTGAACTCACGACCACAATCCCACCATCAATCCGTCTTAGCTCGTGCACAGCCATCGCCATCAGTTCATCGCTTGATCCAGTCACAATCACGTTGTGGCAATCATGGTTAATCGACGTTGCGATAGCGCCAGACATCAGCGAAAAGCCTTTAACCAATGCGGTCGTCATAAAACCGGTCTTATGGTGCCGCTCAATCACACCAATTTTGTTGATACCTTTAGCCGCATCGACAATCAGCTCGCCACCACTCACGTCAAATTCCGCGTGAAGCTCATCTGTAACGATCTGACCGGGCCTTACACCGATCACCCGGGCTTTCGTTTTTGATTTATGGCTAGTCGCGATTTTAAATTGTTTAGGCTCAATCACGTCGTGCTTGATGGCCAAATTTTTACCTGAAAAATAAGCTGAATCGACCTTAGCTACGGACGTCTTTTGCATCAAGGAAGGAGCCGACTGCCCCTCTTTCCAAACATTCACAATCTCGACGCCTTTTGAAAAATCGTCGCCACCACGGCGCGTCTTTACCAATGCCACATCAGCTCTGTAGCCTGGTGCAATGGCGCCGCGGTCATCGAGCCCATACATTTTTGCAACAGCAAAAGAGGACGCCCTAAAAACAGCGACAGGATCTAACTTGCTGATGAGACCTTTATTGATGATGCAATCGAGGTGTCCTGACTCCTCGATATCCAATGGGTTTCGGTCATCACTGCAGTAACCCAAAGTGGCAGAGCTGTAGCTCGTCAGGAGAGGCAACAACACGTCCGCGTCCTTGGCGCAACTTCCCTCACGGATGAGCACGTGAATACCTTTGCTCAGCTTCTCAGCTCCCTCGGCCATTGTCGTTGACTCATGGCATGAGTGTATTCCAGCAACGCCGTAAGCGTTAAGTGCTTTACCTGAAAGTCCAGGGCAGTGGCCATCTCGCCGGTGACCTGCGAATAAGGCAAGTTTCGTCATTACCTCTTTGTCACCACCAACAAGGCCGGGCCAATTCATCATCTCGGCAAGTCCAAGCACACGTGGATGACTGATAAATTCGTTTAAGTCGTGAGACAGCAGACTTGCCCCACTCGACTCTAAACCCAACTCTGGGCTGGTCGAAGGAACGCAACTCGGTATCATCACGAAAAATTCAACCGGAAGACCTTCAGTGCTGTCCAAAGCCCAACGGATTCCCTGCAAACCTTTGACATTTGCAATCTCATGAGGATCCCAAATCACAGTCGTCGTACCTCTAGGCAACACTGCCGAGGCAAACTTTGACGGCGTCATCATTGAACTTTCAACGTGCACGTGCGCATCAATAAAACCAGGAACTAGAAAACACCCCTGACCATCAACAACTTGCTTGGCCTCATAGCTATCTTTGACTCCGACTATAACACCATCTGACATGGCAACATCACCGCTTTGCCAAGCGCCAGAGAACACGTCCAACCACTTCGCATTCCGAACGACTATATCGGCTGGTTTGTCGCCGCGCGCTATTTCAACGCGCCTCTGCATCGTCGCTACGAAGGATTGATTGTTGCCCGCTTTTGAATGAAATGACCCTTTTGTGCGCAACGTCACACCCACCAGCTAAGAAACTAAAATTATTACCTGTTATTCGGGGTTTATTATCCACGAAGAGAGGTTTTTTTTTAAGGCTATTTTTCATTAATTTCCTAATCGATGAGCTTAAAATTTGTTCACCACTTCCAGGCAGACGACGAATTGAGGGAAATATGCTTGCTACAACCAAGATTCCTAGTAATAATAGTCACCTACGACCATAGCACCGAAACTTCAGGAGATCATCAGATGAGCAAAGCTCCGCAATCAGCAATCACACCCACCAGGTCTGATGATTATCCCGAATGGTATCAGCAAGTCATCAAAGCCGCCGACTTAGCTGAAAGCTCTCCTACTCGAGGTTGCATGGTTATAAAACCATGGGGCTACGCTCTGTGGGAGAATATCCAGCAGGTGCTCGATCAAAAATTCAAAGACACGGGCCACGTCAACGCCTACTTCCCTCTGCTGATTCCAAAGAGTTTTCTTGAGCAAGAAGCCGAGCACGTGGAGGGCTTTGCAAAAGAGTGTGCCGTCGTGACCCATCACCGGCTTGAAGCGGGACCAGACGGAAAATTAATTCCCGCAGGACCCTTGGAAGAGCCATTTATTATTCGCCCCACATCAGAGACCATCATCGGTGCCTCTTATGCTAAGTGGGTACAAAGTTACCGAGATCTCCCCATTCTCATCAATCAATGGGCTAACGTGATGCGCTGGGAAATGCGCACACGGATGTTCCTAAGAACTGCTGAGTTCCTTTGGCAAGAAGGACACACGGCCCATGCGACAGCAAAGGAAGCCCAAGAGGAGACCATGCAGATGCTTGACGTATACGAGTGGTTTGCCCACGAGTATATGGCGATGCCTGTTATCAAGGGCGAGAAAACACCGGGCGAAAAATTTCCGGGAGCTGTGAATACGTACACGATTGAAGCCATGATGCAAGATGGCAAGGCACTGCAAGCGGGCACAAGTCATTTTCTCGGGCAAAACTTTGCAAAGGCCTCAGGTATCAAATTCCAGAGCCAAGCCGGTCAAGAAGAATACGCATGGACAACGTCCTGGGGTGTCTCAACAAGGCTCATTGGCGGTCTCATCATGACCCATTCCGATGATGACGGACTGATCGTGCCTCCGCGGCTTGCGCCAAAACATGTGGTGCTGCTTCCAATTTTTAGAAACGACGACGAGAAGGCTCAGGTTCTTGAATACTGCCATAAGGTCAAAAAAGAACTTGAATCGAAGACTTATTGTTCAAGTAAAGTAAAAGTTGAAATTGATGCGCGCGACATCCGAGGCGGCGAAAAAACCTGGCAGCACATCAAAAAAGGTACTCCGATACGGGCGGAAGTGGGACCAAGGGACATGCAAAGTGATAGCCTCTTTGTCGCAAGGCGTGACCAGGGAGTTAAAGACAAGAAAGCCGTTCCACGGGGAGACTTCGTCTCAACCATCACGCAAACCTTGGATGACATTCAAAAGAGTCTTTTCAATAGAGCTCTCGCGCTTCGCGAATCCAAGACGCAAGTCATCACGGAATTTGGCGACTTTGCAAAATGGTTCACGCCTAAAAATGAGGACAAACCAGAAATTCACGGCGGCTTTGCCGTGGCCCACTGGAGTCCAGAGCCGGCTGCCGCAAAAGAGATTAATGACAAATTAGCCTCTTTGAAAGTAACCGCACGCTGTATTCCTCTCAACTCAGAGGCATCAGCTGGACGCTGCCTCTTTACCGGCAAGCCGACGACCACCCGCGTGATCTTTGCTAAAAACTATTGATTTTGTTTGCCACCAAAATCCACCCAATCCGCATTTGATCTTGCGCCTGCAATTGAGGCCCAGTCATATGGACACGAACGCCCACAAAGTGCTATAACTATGAATAATAATTTCATTTTATGATGCGAATAACGTCTGTTAGCAAGTCCGCAAATTAGCTACCTGCCGGGTGCGTTATCGTCTAGCTGGAGGATCCATGAGCGTCTCAACCAACATCGTGCTTCTGGGCGTCGTCGGCGCTTGCTTGGTCTCCTGCAGAGCCCGTGATGAGCGGATGGGAAGTCTTCAAAAAGCATTGGGTGACACGTTAGTGCAGCCACAAAAGATCGGTGATGCCGTCGTAATTGGAGATGCCGACCTAACGGGCAACCGAAACTTGGAGGCTGGCTTACCTAAATTTACGGCGAGCAGCTTCGCGCCAAAGTCAGATGTTTATCTTTCCCGCAAACAGTTTGTGATCTACTACAACGTCAAAGCAAAAATTCCTGCGTGGACCGCCTGGCAGGTTGTCGATACTGATCTGGGTGAGCTGAAGCGTTCAAACAGATTCAGAGGTGACGATATCCTTAATAACTATTTACGGGTTAAAGAAAGAACAGAAGGTGTTTCAGCCGACGATTACGGTGGTACTTGTTTTGACCGCGGCCATCAGGCGGCATCTGCAGATCGGTCAAATTCAAAAGAAGACAATGAAGCTACATATTATATGAGCAACATGGCACCCCAGACAGCGTTTCTTAACGAAAGAATTTGGGCAGGCCTTGAAAAACATACGCGGAAGTTAGTTGAGGAAAAAGGCAACAAGATTCAGGTCTATGCTGGCCCCATTATGAAGGATGGCCGCGAAGGAATTGGCCCAAACAAGGACATCCAAGTAGCGGAGGCTTTCTTTAAGGTTTTAGCAATTTATCCGAACAAGGCTGCGAAGAAGCCGACCAGCTACATTGCTGTCATTATGCCGAACGCCACATCAAACGGCCTTGACCCGGTCGCTAACAAACAGGTCACCTGTAAGGAGCAAGACAAAGGCGGTACTGGCAGCCTCTCAATTGAGTGGGAGAGCTACCAGGTCAAGTTAAAGGACATTGAACAGAAGGCTGGCATAAAGTTTCCAGGCCTCTCCGAGCTCGAGAAAGTCTAAGCTGGCGACCTTACGGCCCTATCCATCAGAAAATCTTATATAAAGACAAAAATATACCAGTATTTTCATATGTTTCTATAAAATATTAATATAAAATTGACTTAATTAACCCTAAATATTATAAAGGTCCAAACTATTTAGGGATATGACTCATATGGCGACTAAAACGCGCGTACTTTCCTTGAATGCGGTCTTAAGCCTTGTAGCTACGATGCTGCTGGTCTCCTGCGGTATGTTCAAAAAGCCATCCGACAAACATGACAATAACGATCTAAACAATAAGCAGTATAAATCCCAGCCCATGAGCCCCGAGGATTATGCTGAGGCCAAGGAAATTGCGCGACTCAACTCGCTCTACAATCCTTGGCAACTACCGCCTCCAAATTTAGAGCAAGATGGCCTTGGTATGTGGCGTCGAGGTGATATCGCCTATCTTAAACCTGGCTTTGACACGTTAAAGGCGAGAATGCAACTTCTCGACAATGCCACTCGGTCCGTTCGTATTCAGACGTTTGTATTGAGCGGAGATGAAACCGGGCAAGCGTTTGCAAATAAGTTGATTGAATTGGCAGAGCGAGGCATCGATGTTCATCTAATTATTGATGACACTACGGCAATATTTAAGGGTTCTCAAAGTCTATACTTCTATCTCACAAGCCATGGCATTAAGGTTACGGGTTACCGACCCATTTGGATGCAGGCTGGAAATAATCCGGGTGTGTTCGAACGTATTTTTGGTGGAACAACCTTTAATGACCGTTTTGGCGGCGCTTTCAATGTTGCAAAAATAGAAAACCACCGTTTCCATGAAAAAATCATGGTGATCGATGCCGAAATACCCGGCTGGGGTATGGGCATGGTTGGTGGAACGAATATAGCCAACGAATACTACGAAATCATCGGTCAACCTGGTGAATTAAAATGGCGAGATCAGGATATGCTTGTCCGCGGCGATATTGTTGCCGACTTAGCAGCTGCTTTTGACTCAAACCTAGTTGATATTGATGCGGTCAATAATAACGCCTATTTCTCTGACACAATTGAAGATTACGTTTCCGGTAAACGTGGTCGTTTCGGTGATAAAAAGGCCAACGGCATCGAGCTTCGCCCCTACGCCATCGAGCAGTATTACGAGGCCATGAACCGCAATCTGAAACTGCGCTGGAACACGGCCAATATTCGACAAATTCATCACCGTCCGTTGCGTAATGAATTAACCGCTGAGAAGCGCTTTGTTAATGCTATCAACAACGCCCAGCGTGAGGTCATCATTGTCAACCCTTACATCATCCCATCTGAAGAGATGATGAAGGCCCTGATTGGGACCGCTCGTCGCGGGGTCAATATCAAGATTCTAACTAACTCCTACGAAAGTGGTGATACGGAATTCGTGCAAGAAGTCGGTCGAATGTTCTACAAAGAACTTATTCTACAAACTCAAGCCTCTGATCGTTGGCCACAGAGTGTACCCATTAGTATTTATGAGTGGGGCGGCGACAGCCTGTTTAAAAACGGTTACTCAAACTTCCACGCGAAATACGCCCTTTTTGATCGGCAAATAGCTTTACTTGGCTCCTTTAATCTGGACCCTCGAAGCTCTGTGTGGAACAGTGAAGTGCTCTACGAGACCGACTCTCCACTTCTTGTGGCCCAACTTCTAGAACAGCAAGAATACGACAGCGGACCTAACTACGCTAGGATCGTAACAAACGAGATGGCCGAGTCTTATATCTCGGGCGGCAACGCTTGGGAGACGATGCGACGGGAAGTTCTAAAGAAGTTTAGAGTCTTTTTGTAATCACTTGATTGGATCTATAGCACTAGCGCCAAGACGCCTTAAAGATTTATTAATATTTCCATAGTTGACCTTTGGGACCAAGCGTCTAAAATTACGCAGTCAAAGGAGTGACTATGGACCTATCTAATACTGAAGGCCAACATCGCGACAGGACACTGCGAGATGCCCTAGCCTACGACGACGTGCTCATTGTTCCCCAGCATTCCGCCGTTCTCCCCCACGAAACCAGTCTCACATCAAAACTCACCCGAGACATAACCCTAAAAACGCCTCTGCTTTCGGCTGCCATGGACACGGTCACTGAGTCGGCTACGGCTATTGCGATGGCTCAGGCCGGCGGTATCGGCATCATTCATAAAAACCTCTCCATCGAAGACCAGGCCCGCGAGGTTAAAAAAGTCAAAAAAAGCGAGAGCGGGATGGTCACTGACCCCATCAGTGTTAAGTCAACTGACACCGTCGGTGATGTGCTAGGTATTATGCAAAAATACCGCTTCAGCGGCTTCCCCGTTGTCGATTCCGGCAAACTGGTCGGTATCGTCACAGGCCGCGATATTCGCTTCGAAAAAGACACCAAAAGGCCAGTTCACGAGGTTATGACAAGTAAGCTTGTCACGGTACCGATAGGTACCACGCCTGGACAAGCCGTCGATATCATGCACAAGCACCGGATCGAAAAGCTACCTGTGCTCGCAAGTGATGGCCAAACGTTGGCCGGCATGTTTACGATAAAAGATATTCTAAAGACCCAGGAACATCCGCTGGCTTCAAAAGATGCCGCCGGTAGGCTTCTTGTGGGCGCAGCTATTGGCTCTGGCCCAGAAGCTCTCGAGCGAGCCGAAGCCCTGCTCTCTGCAGGGGTCGACGTCCTTGTTATTGATACAGCCCATGGACACAGCCAGGGCGTGATCGATAGCGTTCGCAGCGTGAAGACATCGTTTGCTAAGCGGCCGTTTCAGTTAATTGCAGGTAACGTGGCGACTGCGGCCGCTACGTTAGCCCTTATTGAAGCCGGAGCTGACTCGGTGAAGGTCGGAATTGGGCCAGGCTCCATTTGCACAACTAGGATCGTAGCCGGTATTGGCGTCCCGCAGTTTTCAGCCGTCTTAGACTGCGCGGCTGCCGCGAAAGTCAAACAGGTTCCGGTGATCGCCGACGGCGGTATCAAATACTCGGGTGACGTTGTGAAGGCTTTGGCAGCAGGTGCTGGTGCCGTCATGATTGGAAGTCTATTTGCCGGCACTGACGAGGCCCCTGGCGAATTAATCATTTACCAAGGCAAAACCTATAAAAGCTACCGCGGCATGGGTAGTATCGGCGCCATGAGCCTTGGCAGCAAGGACCGCTACTTCCAAGCAGGCATCAACGATCAAGGAAAACTCGTACCGGAGGGAATTGAAGGCCGAGTCGCCTACAAAGGCCCACTGGCCCAGCAGATCTATCAGCTGGTGGGAGGCATCCGAAGTGCCATGGGTTACACGGGATCCAAGACGATTCACGATCTTCAAAACAGGACCGAGTTTGTACGCATCTCAAATGCAGGACTTCGTGAAAGCCATGTCCATGATGTCTATATCACGCGTGAAGCACCCAATTACAAAACTGACATATAAAGCCTGAAAGTAATTTAAATGACTCATCCCAAAGCCTTCGAAAGACCGGTCAACAAGGGGATTCTTGTTCTGGACTACGGATCTCAGTACACCCTTCTCATTGCCAGACGCTTAAGGGAAATTGGAAGTTATAGTGAGATCATCGACGGCCGATCAAGCTCGCCTCCCGAGGGCTTTGAGGTTAAAGGCATCATCTTGTCAGGCGGCCCAGATTCTGTTTACGAGGCGGGAAGTCGCAGTTTACCGTCATGGGTCATGAGCCTTAAGGTGCCAGTCCTAGGTATCTGCTACGGAATGCAACTCTTGGTGGAAACTGCGGGAGGTAAAGTCCGGGCTGGTACAAAGCGCGAGTACGGTAAAGCCGTCATGCACCCAAAACGCACGTCATCACCGGCGTCACTACTTTTTGGTGGGACGAACCCCCAGACCGTTTGGATGAGCCACGGCGATGATATTGGCGAAATACCCTCCTCCTATGAGCTTGCCGGTGAAACCGATGACCATGTGGTTGCAGCAATTACACATAAGACCCTGCCTATTGCAGGACTTCAGTATCACCCTGAAGTGGCTCATAGTGACCAAGGCAAAGAACTTCTTAAAGCATTCGCCAAAAACCTTTGTTACATGGAACTTGATTGGGATGGCAAAGCCCGCACTGAGGCATTGTGTCGGTATATTCAAGAGACGGTGGGTGCAGGGCATGTTTTGGTGGCCTGTAGCGGCGGTGTTGATTCAACGGTCACTGCGGCCTTGTTACAAAAAGCTCTTGGACCAGATCGCGTTACGGCTGTTTTCTGTGACACCGGTTTACTTAGAAAAAACGAGGTGGACTGGGTATCAGACAAGCTTAAAGTTCTTGGTCTGAGGCACATTGAAGTCCTGAGGTCTGCGCCAAGATTTTTTGAGGCTTTGGTAGGTATCACTGACCCAGAAGAAAAGCGAAAGATCATCGGACGACTGTTTATTGAAGAATTTGAGAATTTTGCAAAAAAACACCCCGAATTTACTCATCTTGGTCAGGGAACTCTCTATCCTGACGTCATTGAGTCTGCCGGGCACGGTGCAGGCGCAAAAGTGATTAAGAGCCACCACAACGTGGGAGGGCTTCCGGAAAAGCTCCATCTAAAGCTCGTGGAGCCCTTTAGATGGCTATTTAAGGATGAAGTTAGGTCCATAGGGCTAGAATTAGGCCTTCCAAAGGAACTCATCGAGAGGCATCCATTCCCAGGGCCAGGTCTGGCCGTCAGGATCCTGGGTGATATCACGTCAGACAAAGTAAAAATGCTTCAGGAGGCCGACGATATCTTCATCTCTACTCTCAAAGAGGATGGTCTCTACCATGTTCCCTGGCAAGCGTTTGCAGTCCTACTTCCCGTCAAATCAGTGGGCGTCATGGGTGATAACCGCACCTACCAGCAAACCATCGCCTTAAGGGCCGTCACATCTAGTGACGGCATGACAGCGGGTGTGGCAGACCTTCCATTGAGCTTTCTAACGAAAGTCTCCGACCGGATTATTCGGCGCGCCCACGGCATCAACCGCGTGGTCTATGATATCACCACCAAGCCCCCTGCGACGATCGAATGGGAATGATTGAATCGCCGGTTCAATAATTAGTTAAGAGACAAATTATTTTCAAAGCGGCGCACACCAAAAACATTTGCGGCAATTGCCCCAGCCTCCTCGATATCTGACTGGCTGCCAGCTTTGCCACTAATTTTAACGTCACTGTCTTTGACGTAAATTTTTAGTTCGTGCAATTTGATTTGGGGATGCCTCGCTAGGGCATTCTTAATTCCGTGTTCTATTTCAGTATCTTTGGGCTGCCAGCCCGCATGTCCATGACGCTCTAGTGTTTGCATAGGCACCTCCTGTTTTCGCAAAGAAGCCTGCATTTTCTGTTCCCAAACAACCCGTTACAGCACCCTATTCGCAAATTACATTCCTATTAGGCAAGGTTCTGACTAAAGCACTAGTTACATGTTAAAATTTGGTAAACAAAACTCTGGGGATTACCCGAATGTATCTAGCACAATGCACCTCTTGCGCCGTCGAACAATCATTTGAATGGAAACCGGGAGACCAATGCTTTGACTGCGGCGGCTCGTGCCAAGGCGCCATGATATGTCCCGATTGTCTCGAACCAAAAAGATCCGATGACCTTGTGGCACTCATAAAAACAAACCCTAAAGCTTGTCCGACATGCTCGTCGACCTACCCTCAACTAAATGACTGGAAGAGAGCAAGACTGATCAGTAAGCGCTATAGTGGCGCTAAGAACATCTCGTGGGATCAAAAATACAGTAAGCTTTTTGTTGATCACAGAGAGACATTCACTGAATGGACGGAATCCTTTGCTAGCCAGATTGATCAGTTAAAGGCCGATTTTTCTCACCTAGATCAATTAAAACCACTTTTTAAGACGCAGTTTTACAGATATGGATTAACCAATAAATTACTGCGTGGCCTACCAACTGATGCCAACACGTTTGTTGAGCGCTACAAAAACTGGTTTTCAAAACTAGATGCCCTTACTAGGGAAAACATTACTGAATTTGTTGCGCTGTCACGCTATCATGCGCCTTTGTGTTGGCTCGGCATCACGGTTCTTCTAAAACTTAATGTACCCAGCGACGGCATTTATTTTTTTCGAGTCGTTTTTGATAAATATTACAACTTTGGAACGCTTGCTATGGCAGAAGCAGCATGCTTGGCAGCCAACTGGCGTTACCGAAATCTACTGGGACTAGATGACGCGGGTAAACATGGATACGGATTAGGCCGTTCATTATTATCAGAAGAGTGCTTAGAAGATCTATTGCCACTAATCGACCATCCGCACTTCGGCGACTGGGTTTTACTTGCCATATGCCAATGGATCAAGGCGCACCCGTCCGCCGACAAGGGAGACTCTGACTTTATTAAGAATATGCGTAGCAGTGCCCCCAAGCTAATGACCGAGCTAAACAGTCGGCGGAAGACGCCAAAAACCAAGATGTCTGAAACCGAGTTTATGGATTTCAAAATCTCGGCGGCTTTACTCGCTGAGGACGTCGCTTTTATCTCGACTGTCACACCACCACCAGAAAAAAACCTCAACGACGTATTAACAAAATTCATAGTCATCCGCAGCGACCGAAGCACCTTGAATATTCCAGTCTTAAGACAGCAATTTTCCTCCCTGGACGAGACGGAGCAAAGCGAATTTCTTTGGCGAACGATTGATGCCAATGAAGACGTCATCGCAAAACTGAACCTAAGTATTGAATTCCTCCGAGAGGCTAAGGGCCCTATTCGCGACAAACTACTATATTTCATTGAAAACATATCTGAGAGTCAATTTATTGAATCAGCACGAAAAGAAACGAACGCAGCGTCCGCCGTCATTCTTTTTGATCTATTCTTGGCGCCGGATTATCAGCTGAATACAGTTGAGTTACTGCGTATAGGGGCTCATGCGAACAGGCTAAAAAATCTCCCTGATTGCGAGATATTCAAACGAAAACTACTAAGTCGCACCATGGACGTATTAAGGACTGAGTATCCTACCCCGGAATCGTTACTGTCTCTCATGTCATCAACCGACTACCAAATAAAGAAGTGGTTTACTGAAGCCGTCATCGAGAGGGCTTGTGAATTAGGTGAATTTGACACGATCGGAAATCTTGCAATAAGCCCGGGCATTCGCCGGCACATGGCGCAAATGTTTCGAGACTTTGACTCATCGTTTGTCGAGAAAACAGTACCGGCACTGATGTCATTTACCTCTAAAATAACAAACGATGAAGACCCAGAGACAATAAAAGCGATGAGAGAAACTTGGATAGCTGATCTACTTCGTAGCAATAAAAAAGCTGACGTCCTATCGGGCCTAGCTGGCTTGTATGCTAGATCGTCGATAGGCAGACGACCTCTCATTGGTCTCGCTGGTGATAGGGTGTTTGAGATCGCGGGGATTTTGGAGTTTCAAGGCCTTAATTTTTGGGAACACCCGAGTCAGGTTATTTCTGATGCGATGACCTTTGATGGGTTTCGTCTACTGAATTGGACATTCATGACCCTAAAGCAACTTCCAAATCATAGGTTTGAATCATTTGTCGCTGAAATGGCTAACCTGGTCACAAGCCGTATCCCTAAGGAAGGTTCTGACGTCCTCGACGCGTACATCAGAATCTCAGAAGATCTGCAGTCGAGAGCAAGTAACTTAGGCCCAGCCACATCGAAACGGATTGCCGACGCTATTAGTAGTGATCTCAGCTCTCTTGTAAAAAAACTGAAAAGCACCGGACATTGGTCGCCGAATGAATCACGGGACAAAGAGACCAACAAAATCATTAGCGAGATTTTGGAAACTTGTGCACGCTTGCAAGCAGACGCAAATCAGGATCCCTCGCATTCCGAGGACAAACATGCTGATGAAAACTCGGACACAATGAAGGAGCAGCAGGCCGAGATTGCAGCTCAGGTTCAGGCAAGCGCGCACGCCGCCCTAGAAATTGGCAATCAAATGGCTGTCATGGCCAAATACCAGGCTGACATGACGGCGCTCATGGCACGAACGGATTTATCGCCCCTTGAACGAGCGGAAACTATGCAGAAACTCGCAGCTGAGCTACAAAAGAAGATGTCATAAACGAGCCTCTGTCTCACATCTTTGCCTAAATTATAGACAGATGGTTAAATATTAGGCCAAATATCGTGACTCAAGGGATCTATGGTGTTGCTGCCCCAGGACCTGGATAGTAGGATCGGGTTCGTTAAGCCTCTAGACTGTGAACGACGCCCTTGAACCCTTTGAAGGTCATGGAGTTTAGCCATAATGGCTGACACCACCAACATAGCAAAATCTACCGAAGCAATGCGAGCGCCGTTTGCGCATCTGCACGTTCACACGGAATACTCTCTCATCGACGGCACCATTCGTACTGGACAACTCGTTAAGAAGGCAAAGCAGTGGGGACATTCAGCCATTGCGATCACCGACTCCGGCAATCTGTTCGGGGCTGTCGAGTTTTACAGTAAAGCTAAAGCAGAAGGTATCAAAGCCATTATCGGCAGTGAGATCTATTTTGAAGGCCATAAGCCAACCCTAGAATTGGCAGAAGACGCAAAGCTAACCTTTCCCACGGTCGGCGCATTTCACCTAGTCTTCTTGTGCAAAGACAATCAGGGCTATAAAAATCTGTGTAAGATCGTGAGTGCCGGCTACACGGACGGTCTTAAAGATGTGCCTATTGTCAAGGAAGCGCACCTTCAAAAATGGCACGGGAACATGATTGCCCTCTCCGGCGATCAGCGTAGCGAGCTGGCGTTTCTCATACTGCAGCTCAGAAAAATTCAACCTGATGGTCCACTGAATCTTGACGCCACCCGTCCTGACGCCCAACGCGTCATCCAAGCAATCAAGACGCATATTGATTCAATTCATGGTTATGTTGGTCAAGGCCATTACTACCTAGAGTTAATCGACAATGGGCTCTCTGGACAGCGAGAGCTCATGGCCGATACGGCCTCGGTGGCCCGACATTTTAATTTACCGATTGTCGCAACGGCCGATGCCCATTACGTGGATCCATCATTTGCAAAAGCGCAAAGCGTCTTTGTTGCGATTAAGGCTGGCATCACGTTTAAAGAACTTCGTGGCCGCGATAAGCGAGCGAGGTTTCATCTCCTCAATAACGACGAGTTTCTCGAGATTTATAAGGACTACCCGGAAGCGATCGCGAATACGCTCACCATCGCCGAGGCATGCAATGTCTCATTTGAATTCGGGAAGTATTACCTCCCAAAATTCCCAGCACCAGACGGCCTTGATGAGGCCAGCTACCTGCAAAAGATCTCAAAAGAGATGCTCGAAGAGCGACTTGATGCATTATCCAAAATCTACGGGCCAAGTTTTGATGACAAACGAAAAAATGAATATCGACAGCGCCTGGATTACGAGGTCTCAGTCATCCAGAAAATGGGCTTTCCTGGTTACTTCCTGATCGTTCAAGACTTCATAAACTGGGCCAAGAATAACGGGATTCCTGTTGGACCTGGCCGGGGATCGGGTGCAGGCTCACTTGTCGCGTATGCTCTGCGCATCACAGATCTTGACCCCTTGCGCTTCAATCTTTTGTTTGAGCGTTTCTTAAATCCTGAGCGTATCAGCATGCCTGACTTTGACGTGGATTTTTGCCAAGATCGTCGCGGCGAGGTCATCGACTACGTCACTCAAAAATACGGAACAGAACATGTAGCCCAAATTGCAACGTTTGGAAAAATGAAGGCTAAGCTTGCGGTCAGAGACGTGGCTCGTGTCATGGAGATATCTTACGGACGAGCCGATAAAATCGCAAAATTAATCCCAGCTAAAGTTCCAAACGAAAAAGGCGAAGAGGTCGAGGCCACCATTCCTCTGGCCATGAAAGCTGAGCCCCGACTTGTGGAAGAGGCCGAAAAAGACTCAACGATAAAAGATATTTTGGATATCACTGCCCAGATCGAAGGCTTAAATCGACAGACCGGCACTCACGCAGCCGGCATCGTCATGTCAGACGGGCCGATGACGGAGTATCTACCGGTATTCACGACCACAGAAGGCGGACTCATCACCCAGTACGAGATGAAAAATGCTGAAAAGGTGGGACTTGTAAAGTTTGACTTCCTCGGCCTTAAGACTCTGACCGTCATTGAGTACGCCCTTAAACTTATTAAACAAGCCGCTGACCCAAATTTTGATCTTGCAGCCATAAACCTTGAAGAGCCCGACGTTTACAGAAACATCGCCGAAGGACACACGACAGCCGTATTCCAGCTCGAGGGTGACGGCATGAAGCAACTAGTCACAAAACTTAAACCTAATAGGTTTGAAGATATTATTGCGCTTGTGGCTTTGTTTCGACCTGGTCCTTTGGGATCAGGCATGGTGGATGACTTCGTAGAACGTAAACACGGACGTCAAGAGATCGTTTACCCGCTACCTCAGCTAAAAGACATCCTTAAAGAAACCTACGGTGTCATTTTGTACCAAGAACAAGTGCAAAAGACTGCCGTCACTCTTGCCAACTATACTCCGGGCGAAGCCGATATGCTCCGCCGCGCTATGGGTAAAAAAATCAAATCCGAAATGGACGCTCAGCGTGAGCGTTTCTTAAAAGGTGCTACTGAAAATAAACTTGATCCCGAAAAAGCCGGGCAAATCTTTGACCTCATGGCAAAGTTTGCAGAGTACGGTTTTAACAAGTCTCACTCTGCTGCTTACGGGCTTATTGCTTACCAAACTGCGTATCTAAAGACCAAGTATCCAGAACTCTTCATGGCCGCTATCATGACGTGCGATTTGGACAATACGGATAAAGTTATTTCATACGCGCTCGACTGTCAGCGCATGAAAATAAGACTCCTACCACCGGACATTAATCAGAGCTCTATGGAGTTCACTGTGCCCGGCAAAGGCGAGATTCGTTGGGGCCTTGCCGCGATCAAGGGTATTGGCGCATCAGCCGTTAAGCCTTTGGTGCTTGATCGCCAAGCTAATGGACCGTTTAAGAGCCTCTTTGACATGGCTCGCCGAGTCAATCTGCACTTGGATGTCAGTAAGAAAACCATGGAGCTTCTCATCAAGACAGGCGCTCTTGATCAGTTCGGCCTGTCGCGAAGTCATATGCTTTCCATTATTGGAGACATCGTCAAATATAGTGAAACCCACTTTTCGGCAAAAAAACAGGGGCAGAAGTCACTCTTTGACTTTAACAGTGACGACGTACAAACAAACAACCAAGAGAACCAAGACGCACATCCGGATTGGATTGGAACGCCTGGTTTCACCGCACCAGTCACAATCGAACAACTTGAGGATGAGAAGAAACTCACGGGTGTTTACCTGACGGGGCATCCTCTAGACTTTTATGAAGCTGACCTCAAAAAGTTTGGAAAAACCAATCTAGCTGACGCGCATCAGTATGCCTCCCTCTCTGGTAAGGATAAGATTCAAATCGTCGCTGTCTTTCAAGCCGGCACCGTTGCCATAAGCCGCAAAGATCAAAAGCCTCGTGGTTTTGTGCTACTTGAGGACAAATCAGGTGCCACCGAGGCCATGATGTTTGAAAAAGACATCCCACAAGCTTTTCCCCTCCCTGGAACTCCAGTTTGGGTGCAGGCCTCAATAAAGAAGCTGCCTGACGGCACGACTATGCGAATGAAACTTGAACGAATTGTCACGATCGAAGAGATCAGGCAGCAGGCGGTTAAGTCCTACACGGTGACTATTAACTTGCGCCAAGGCGCAACGGCAGGTGATCCGAAGCCTTCTTTGACAGCCCTGTCCCAAATGGCGACTAGCAGCAAAGGGCCGGCAAAATTACGCATTGAACTAGACTATCCGCAGTCTAAAGTTGTGCTTAATGCAAAAGACGGCGTCGAGCTTACCGACAAGTTCATAAGAAGTATCCGCTCAGCCGGCCTGACAGGGCGATATGAATGAGTCTGGCGTCATCGCTACCGGTGATCAATCTAAGTAAGTGCTGGCAAACAGATCACGGCACCCTTGTTTTTCAAGCATCTATTTTCCAACCCACAACCGGTGAAAAAACTAAAGGATATCTGATCTTAGACGCCGCTGCTAAGACGAATAACCTCTTATTTTCAACCGCTAAACCAACCGCAGAGCTCAAATCCACAGGAGCTGCTGCAATCATTCGAAAATACTGCTCGTCTTGTCGTTTAATCAATGTGGCGTTGAGCGCCCATGATCGCGAAAAGTCATTCCTACGCTTAAGGCTCATGTCAACCCCCCCAAGTCATGACACGTTTCTCGTTGTATCCGCTAAACCATCAGCAGAGATCGACTTCATATTAAATGGGGTCAGCCTCTGCCGCCTTCAGCCTAAAGGAACATTCACAGTTAAAAAGACAGCTTCTAGAGACGTGCTCGAAGCCGATGATTTTGATGAGCCCACGATTGGGCTTTGGTTAAAGTCCCTATTAAGTCCTGACGAGCAAGCCAATCTAGCGCGCCAACCACAAAGCGTTGAGGTTCTCAGCGCGTCTAGACGACAGGCCAGAGATAGAATAGCAAGAAGGCTTAAAACTCTCCGGAAGACTTTGGAACAAGATCTCTCAAAGCTTCCCTCAACGTCGAGTATCAAAGATGCAAAGAAAGACGCCGAGCTTCTTTCAAGCAACCTTTGGCGTCTGAAAACGAGCTCTGAGGAACTCATTATTGAGGACACCGAATCAGGTGAATCCAAAAAGATCCTAAAATTAAACCCCAGCAAAACGCCGGGTGAGAACCTTGAACTATTTTATACACGTATAAAAAAGCTGGAACGAGCTTCAAAACTTCAAAGCGACCGCGTTGCAGGGATTAAACGAGACATTCAATCTTTTGAGGAGGCTTTAACGAGGATCCGGGACTCGTCAGTATCGATGACGGATATGGAGGTCAATCAACTACTATCAGACTTATTGCTCATTAAACCAAAATTAACCGTTACACCCACTCGGGCTGTTAAAACCTCGAAAAATACCCTTGGGCGTCGCTTTTCTGCACCTGAAGGAGCCATTCTTATACTCGGACGAGACGCCAAAGAATCTGATCAGATCGTGAAGGCTGCAAAATCAAGTGACTGGTGGGTTCACATCGCAGGCGGCGGCCGAGGAAGCCATGTGTTGGTAACCGGATTACCGTCTAAAAGCTCGTTAGATCCAAACATTATGCGCTCGGCCGGCATACTGGCCTTGCATTTCTCAGACCGAAGCAAAGCACGAGAAGGAGACGTTTACTGCACAAGGCGGCAGTTTATTCGAAAAACCAAAGGCTTGCCGCCTGGGCTTTGGCTCGTTGATAAGTCAGAGACTTTTTTGATACGCTATGAGCAAGAAGAACTTGCCGATATCTTCTCCAAAGAAATTCGAGACGGCATCCAACGCCACAGGCAACAGTCCCCATGACAATCCTTCAAAGCGAAAATCACCTTCATCTCTATGGCTGTCTTTCAGCTGACAGTCTTTTTGAGGCAAGTTTCGACCGCGCAAAAAAATATGAAGCAAGATTTCAGTGGTTTATCTCCGAATTCGAAAAGGCAACGGGCCGCAAAATCAAGCCAGAATTCTGGTGGAATGCAAGTAACGGCAGAGAGAAATTTCGAAAAGATTTCATATGCAGTGATGCCTGCACGTTCAATATATTTCAGGCGAAGTTTAATCTTCTAATCGCCTTATTTCCACCTACGCCCGATGATATGGCGCTTGCCGAAAAGGTGTTCGCCTCCCATGTAAGCCTGGGAGGCTATAAAGAGTACCGAACATTTCTTCCGCTTTACTTGAATGCCGAGGCAAGGACCAAATATCTCGATCAGTTAATTAAGTCGGCTCGTTCCTATGAAACGTCTCAGTATCACCCACGCATTGCCATCTCGTTTAGCCGTCAAGACGCTGATGCCTGGGACTCGTACCGATTTCTTTTGAATTTCTTAGACTATCATCCTGACGCGCGTCCACTTATTACTGGTATAGATTTTTGCGGTAACGAGCAGGGTCATCCTCCTGAGGACAAACGCCAGCTTTTCAAACAGATCCTCACAGACCGTAGGGATGGACGACATTCTTTAGAGGTCTTATACCATGTTGGAGAGATGTGGCAGGACATCGGATTACATTCAGCTGCCCGGTGGTGCGTAGAGGCCGCGCAAATGGGTATTGATAGACTAGGTCATGCCTTAGCACTTGCGATGAATCCTGAATCTTTGGGTGGACGCACGATCCGCGAAAACATCTCTGAAGCGAAGAGACACCTTCAGTGGATTAACGCCCATCGTCACGTGCTTCACGACAATAACTATACAGTAAAAGACTATCAGTGGTTTTCCGATCGACTTGAGCAGTCGACAACAGACGATTATGTGACATGGCACTACGACGTGGACCTCATCGAACATACCAGGATGTTTCAGAATGCACTGTTATCAATCATCAAAGATTCCGATCCACTCATCGAAACATGTCCAACCTCAAATATTCGTATTGGACAACTGGGAAGACCCGAGTTTCATCCGCTCAGGCGTTTTCTCGATCATCAAATTAGGGTCACCATTTCAACAGACGACCCAGGCATTTTTGATATTGATCTTGGCCATGAGGAATCGTTGGTTCAAAGAAAATTTGGACTAACCGCCGAAGACCTATCCCAATGCGACAATAATGCGCGGAGCATTTTTATAAACCGCACTTAGGGTCAATTTTTCAACTCATTTGGCTAATTACGAATTAACCGCGTATTGGCCGTCAAAAGCATGGGGTTACACTATCTTGTAAGGTCCTGAAACTACCACGGTTATACCATGACCTTAAGAAGCCTCCCGAACCATCCGACCGCTCTATACATATGGTGTGGTTTCGACCAGGCTATAAACGCCAAGAATGGAACAGCCGTGAGCAGAAGAAGCGTCAGTCAATCGTTGTTCGGGCGTCAAAACCCAGCAGTCCTTTTTTTGGGGCCTTTGCTTCTATTTGTATCTTGTGAAGACAAGTTCATGAAGCAAACTACTGCTGATAAAACCGCAGCAATCGCTACACTTCAAACCAAGCTTGATGATTCAGGAAACCACGTCGCATCTTTTGACCCGACAAAATCTGAAACCCAGCTCATGCGCATCACTTCGGGTGCTATTGCAGGAGCCGCGGTCGCAATTCCCCCTGCAGCACTCTCGATTCCTGTGTCGATTGCAGTTGGTGAAGGTGTGTCGCTCGCCACAAGCAGTTTCAGTCAAAACTTAGGGATAACTGATAACAAAATCAATGCGGGCGGCCCTAGCGTCAGTTTTACGACAAGCCAAGACGTTGTTGCGACTAATCCGATGACCTTATCCATACCATTTGGATCAACGTCTCTTAACCTAAATGATGCAGACAGCGATAACATTGTGGTGATGTACCGCTGGACAACCATTGAAAACGGCGAAACGAAGTTCGAAGCTGGAATTTTGCCTGGCGAAAAAGTAACGCGCGCCAAAAATAAAGTCTCGTTTCAAACGACCAAGTTTGGAACATTTCAAGTTGGTGTGGCAGAGAAGAAAATAACCGCTCCTGTAGTCGCTAAAACCGAGGAGCCACCTGCTTTAAAGTCATGTGAACGGTATGCCGCAGAATTGTTCCCAAGCTGCACCACTCACGGTCAAGTTGGTTGCGTCACATCAAATGCATTCCGATCCGTCGACATGAATTTCCTGAAAGGCGAATTTATTCTTTCCACTCCATCAATTCCAAACTTACAGGGTGATGTGACATTGCCCCTAGCGTCACAAGTCCGAGCTGGAACCCAATTCGGAGCGGCCGGCAATCAGTTTACCGGAACGTTCTCTCTTAATTCCAATAACACTGCCATCAAGGCATGTGAACGCTTCACGGCAGCCGTTTACCAGCCCTGCGCCAAAGACGGGCAAGTTGGATGTGTTACAACCGATGCTTTTAAGGCTGCGGACATGACGCTGATCAGACCCGAGATTATCTTGGCTGGTCGGATAATCGCTGGAATTGCAGGGACAGTCATTCTTCCGACAAAAGAAAACGTCATAATTGGCACATCTTATGGCCCCACAACCGCTAGCCTTACAGGTACCAGCTTTGCAGCGATTCCCACGTTAAGTTATAACAACGCAAGCGGTACTCGCATAAAACTAGGCCAGACTTTTTCTGTGTCGCCGACCTCTTTCTCACCAAACGGATCGAATATTATATCTTGCGGCGTGCAAAGTGGAACCACGGCACTGCCTGCTGGCATTACCGTGAACCAAGGAACCTGCGCCATTTCTGGAAGCCCCGGCACCCTTTTTGATCCCAATCCTTTTAAAATTGTAGCTACCAATTCGGTAGGTCGTTCGACGGAAGCGGACGTCACACTCGCTGTTCTTCCTACGGCCGCGACTCCAACATTCTCGGTAGCTGGTGGAACCTATGGCCCATCTCAGACTGTACAGATAACCTCAAATACCAATGGGGCTGCGATTTATTACACGATAGATGGATCAAAACCTACAGTAGCATTATCGATGCTCTACTCATCATCTGTGCCTTTAAGCGCATCACTAACGCTTAGGGCTATCGCAACAAAGAATAACTTTTTTGACTCTGAGGAGTTCACGGCATCCTATGTCGTTGACTCTACTCCGCCATCTAATCCAGGTGTTGAGATAAACGATGGTAATTCTTACACGAACAATTCCTCGGTAACATTAACTCTCCGGGCCGGTGACGCGACTCATATGTACCTAACAAACACGGCAGGCTGCAGTTCAGGAGGCAGCTGGGAGGCTTTCGCATCAAGTAGGGTGTGGATTTTAGGTCAAACCAATGAAATTGCCACCGTTTACGGAAAGTTCAAAGACGCCGTCGGTAACGAGACGGAGTGTGTTAGTGCCAGGATCACCCATGACACCACCGCGCCACGTGCTCCCGTGATCTCAGACGCAAGCCGATTCTTTAACGCAAGTTTTTTGACATCGATTCAGCAGGGCGTTCCGCAAGACGCTAACTTTAAAGAATTCCGCTATACGACGTCTGGCTCGAACCCTACTTGTTCGACGGGCATGGTCTCGTCAGCCCTACCAACCAGTTTGGACATCCCCGCAGAGACGACTACAATAAAAGCAATTTCTTGTGATCAAGCAGGTCACGCATCCCCTGTAGTAACAGAGACATACACCTTCGATAGTTCTAAGCCAACCGCAACAATGACGACGACGTCCCCTCTTATAACGAAAACAAGCCCTATTGAGGTAAAGGTAACATTCTCCGAGTCCGTGACGGGATTTACCGCAAGCGATATTAATGTCGTTAATGGAACGGTTACAACCATAATTGGATCTGGTGCAAACTATACAGTTAATGTCACCCTAAGTAACCAAGGGCCTGTGACCATAAATCTACCGGCTGACGTGGTGCTGGATTTAGCCTCGAACGGCAATTCGGCCGCATCGCCGTTAACTATTTTTTATGACAGCGTCGCCCCAACCGTTTCGATCTCTTCAGATAGGGGCCCGGGTCCTACAAACTCGCAACTAATCACGATCCGTGTTACCTTTTCGGAGGATGTTAGTGGATTTACCGGCTCCGCGATAATCTTAACGAACGCAAGTAAAAGCGCATTTACGGCCATAAGTGCAAAAGAATACACCTTAAAAACCATCGCTTCTGGCGGCGTAGTATCTGTAAGTGTGCCTGCGAGCTCAGCGCTAGACCTGGCATCTAACGCCAATATTGCATCGATGCCGTGGTCAATTACATATGATATCACACCGCCGAGCATTCCAAATATAACAGCTACAAATACAGCAGACATTGGTAAGCCAACTTGGACCTGGTCAAGTAGTGGCGGAGGAAATGGCACTTATCGATATAAATTAGATGACGATAACTTATCGACGGGATTTACTGAAACCACACTCACAACATTCAAACCTGCCACAAACCTATCGGATGGTCCTCATACACTTTATGTCCAAGAGCGAGATGACGCAGGCAACTGGTCTGAGCCGGCCTCCGGACAAATCACCATCACAACACCTCCATCGCCGCCAAATCTTTCAGCGTCCCAAAGTTTTGGTGCAATATCGCTCTTCTGGACTCCAGTGACCGGCGAGACATACACACTATACTGGGCAAACGCTGCTGGAGTTAGTACCAATTCAACGCCCATCCCAAACGTCTCATCTCCATACATACATACAAACCTAACAGCAGGCGCATCTTACTATTATCGAGTGCTGGCAAACAAAAATGGCACAGCCAGTCCTCTTTCAAACGAAACGAATGGCACGCCGACCGGCATCCTAAGAATTACTCCCGCACTTTCAGTGATTAACCCAGATTTAGTTCCAACCGTGTCGTTTGGATCAATCGGTGGATCTGGTGCAATATCTTATTTAGCATCGACTGAAACTGGAGCCAATCGAGCCCTGACATCTGGAGTTTTGAACACTGCCGACTTCCACGGAAGCCGTAGCATATCTATTACAGCGTCTGACTCGACCTCACCAACAAAGCAAACATCGAATGCCACACTGATCCAGGTAGCTACTAAGTTCAATGGCCCAGTTAATGCGATGGTCACAAAAGATGGGTTTGGATATTTTGGTGGAGCTTTCACAGCGTATAATTCACACTTCATGAATGGTCTTGGTAAAATTAACTCCATGACTGGAAATCTCGAGTCAGGCTGTAATTTTGCGGGACTACTTCGTGCTGCTACTGGCAGTGTGCCACTTTCGGTTAATGCGCTGGCCGAAACCGCAACCCATATTTATGTGGGTGGTGCAAATTTCGCATTCTATGCGGACAGGCCTATCTCTAACCTCATTAAAATCGACAAAGTGACCTGCCGGCTCGATGAGACTTTCTCACAAGCTAATGCTTTCAGCACAAACTCTGCAGTTAATGCCTTATCTATATCCGGGTCATCAATATTTATGGGTGGGAATTTTACGTCTTACCGCAACACTTCAGTAGGTCGTTTAGCAAAACTTGATTTAAATACTGGCGAACTTCAGAGTTTTACGTTGGCAGGCGGGTTTGACGACGCAGTTAACACGTTATCTTTGTCTACAACCGACCTCTATGTGGGGGGTGCGTTTTTGGCTTATGGTGGAGTGCCCGCGAAAACATTAGCAAAGTTGGCGTTAGCAACGGGTCAGCTCGACACGACATGGTCAAACCATGGCATTGCCAATTTGGGCGCTATCCACGCTTTAGCCTTTGATGGCCAAAATCTTTACGTTGGGGGAAGTTTTTTAAATCTGAATGGCCAAACCGCACAAAATTTGGCCAAACTAAACACGGACGGCAGTGTCGATAGCACGTTTACCAAAAGCCCTGGTTTCAATGGTACCGCCGTGCGAGCGTTGTTACTCAATGGCCAAGATCTTTACGTTGGCGGTGAATTTTCCAGCTACAGCAATACGAGTGTGTTTAACATAGCTAAACTTGATAGGATCAACGGAAATCTCAACCAAACATTTACGCAAACCGGTACGGGATTTTTTTGGGGATCAGTTAACGCCTTAGCGTGGTTGAATAATTCATTGTACGTAGGAGGATCTTTTGCCACGTATCGAGGATTTCCAGCGCAAGGCCTTGCAAAACTTGATCCTTCTGACGGAAGTTTAGATCAAGCGTTTACAAAAGACACAGGCATGAATGGGCCTTGGGCGGCGGTCAAAACCATTTTAACCTCTGGAACGTCGGTATATGCAGGCGGAAATTTCACTCATTATCGAGGTGTCAGAGCCCCAAGGCTTGCCAAAATTAACCTGAGCACAGGTGTAATCGACACAACGATCAATAATGGCCTAGGATCCGGTTTTAATAACACTGTCTGGGCACTTGCCATCGATGCAACTGGACTTTATGTGGGCGGGGACTTTAACAGCCTGGGAAACAACGGGATTGGTCGCATCGCTAAAATAGATTTGAATAATGGTGTGCCATTATCTCCATTCCCCTCAAACAGCAATGGTTTTGACAACTCTGTATATTCATTATTGCTATCATCAAGCGGTCATTTATATGTCGGCGGTTCTTTTACCAGCTATCGAAACCAAAACTCACCGGGTTTAGTAAAATTAGATCTAAGCTCTGGGGTTCTGGTCAGCGGGTTTCCGACTAATGGTTTCACATCGCCGGGCACGTTAGTAAACGCAATTCTTGAGTCTGGTAGTCACTTGTTTGTCGGAGGAAAATTCAATACGTATTCTGGCTTGTCTTCTAATAACATAGTGAAGATAGACCAATCAACTGGGGCGCGCGATTCGACTTTTACTCAATCTACGGGCTTTGATTATCCAGTAACAAGTTTAGCAACCGATGGTACCAGTTTGTTCGTCGGCGGAAAATTTACTACATACAGAGGCACCAACGTGCAAAACATCGCAAAACTAGATCTATCTAACGGCAATCTCGTCAATCCATTTCACGCAACGCAAACTGGCTTTAATGACGTAGTCAGCTCCTTAGCTATCAACGGTTCTTCTTTATACGTTGGAGGTAATTTCACGACCTACAGAGGAAATAGCAACGTGCAACGCTTAGCTAAGATTGACACCACGTCTGGGCAGCTAGATACGACATTTACGCAAGGCGGTGGATTTAACGGCCTAGTCTCAATGCTCTCGGTGTCAGGAACGTCATTAATTGTCTCCGGTAGTTTCTCCAATTACCGAGGCACGGATATGGCAACGATTAGCCCCTTCTTTACGACTCTTGATCTTACTTATGGTAACCCAGCATTCACGGTTACCGGCACAGCGCCGCTCCAATGAGACCTGTTTATTAGCGGAACTCCAGTGTCCCCAATTAGACCCCAATTAGATTAGTAACATCAACGAGACTTATGTTATCCATGCTGGGTCTCTGTACAGCCCGATGCCTCTCTGTCATCGGGCACCAGCTAACCGCGCTCGTGGGGCCATGCAGCTGAATCGACGGTGTGTCCATGGCTACTGCCACGTGACTAGGGCCGTTGCTATTGCCTAGGAACAAATGACTTTCCTTGATTAATGCAGCGAGTTCTCTAAAGCTGGTTTTAGGGCTTTTGACACCAGCACCTTTCGCAAGACGCATGACCGCATCAATCTCCCCCTCTTCGCCCGGACCCCAAATCCATATTACTTTCGCAGACCGAGACGTCTCTAACCATACGGCTAACTCCGCCCATCGCTCCATAGGCCAGCGTCTTTCAGCACGCCTGTGAGTTGGGCTTAAGATCACGCGCATCTGTGATTTAGATAGCTCTGGATTCGAACTAATAAAATTCCTTGCCACATCATAGTCACGCTCAGCGACAGGCAACATCAGCCGCACATCTGACGAGTGAATTCCTATGGCATCCAGCAACCGAAACTTTTCACGCACGATATACTCTTCTGATTTGCCGCGTGGGACTGTCTGAGTAAACAATGGAGCTCGACTCGTGTGAAACGCAATGCGCTCTTTTGCCGGGATCATCCTCGCGATGACGGAACTTCTGGGTGTGGCCATAAAGTCAAAAACCACATCATAGGATTCACGACGTAGCTCTTTTGCAAAACGCAAGGACGATAGGACGCCCTCTTGCGGGGCGATGATATGTTTACGAACGAGTGGGTTTCCCGGAATGATCAGCCGTCCCATGGGATAGGTCATAAAATCGACCTGGGCCTCGGGGATCTGGTCTTTTATGGCCTTGATTACGGGCGTCGTCAGGAGGATGTCGCCGAGCTGGCGGAGTTGAATAATGAGGATTTTCAAGCCTGGCAAAGCCCCTTGCTGGCGAGGGTTTTAAAGAGACCTGAGCCCCAAAATGGCCCGAAGGTCGAAGACCGTCGATTCTAAGAGAGAGCTTTTAAAAATGGAAGTCTAATCAGGGGCTTAGATTATAAGATCATTATGCATTTTTTAAAAACTGGCTTTCTATTTATTGACTTAATTTAAAACATCTATTAGTAATCAGGGGTTAGGCCCCATATTTTATGGGTCCTATAAGTCTAACAGCTTTTTTAAAGAGGTCTTTATGCATTTTACCCCCTTGAAACGGACTGTGCCCTTGTTTTGTGGAGTGTTTTTGTTTCTTGCCTTTGCTGCGACATCTCAAGCTGCCCCCCAAGCCTCTGAAAAAATCACCATGCATTCTGAAGTCGTCGATACGCCCAATGATGCTTTCGCATACATTGACCGTTTAAATGTCTTTCCTGACGCAACCCCATTTGCAGGTCAAGGCTCTGACGTCGTCGACATCGACGCCATCGTCAACATGGCGCAAAAAGCCTGGGACGTTATCAAAGCCAACGCCCCTGTCGCTCAAGTTAAATTCAATTTTGCAAATGCTTTGCCAAAAGGCCTCACCGATAGCAGCGCGTTAACCGGTTTTTCTGATCTCCAAAGTAAGAGTGTGCGAATTTGGGGAACTAACCCGTTTGGAATGACTGTCTATGACGTCACGCTCACAGCTGTTCACCAATTCGGCGGTCAATATGACGGCAAAGGACAATATCTTGAAACTGTCTCCGTTATTCCGACAAACTTAAGCGTCTTGTGGGGCTACACGGTCAACTATGCAGTGGAAACGATCACCACGACAAATGGTGGAAGTGCCCAAGACCCAGTTGCAAAAATGGCACTACATGCGAAATTTAAAGTTGAAACTGTTCTTAAAAAAGACGAGACAAACACCATGTTCCAATTCAGTGGGGATAGCCCAACTGTAAAAATAACCGGTATTTGATCGAAACTTGATTGAAATTTGACAAAAACAACATCGCCTCTGAGACGTCAATCTCAGAGGTGATTGTTTTAAAGCTATCTTCAAGTTATTTAGACGCGCCGTTCAGGGCTTGAAACAGAGCTTCTGTTGACCCCGATCCAGGCTTAAAACCATCTTGAATCTTAATGACCTTGCCTTTCTCATCTACGACGAGCGTCATCGGGAAACTCTCGACTCCTAACGCTTCAGCCATAGCAAAGTTCGAATCGTAGAATAAACGCCCCACCATTGCAGGACCCGATTTGAACTCTTTTGTGAAATAATCTTTTGCCTTTTTAGGTTCTTTATCAAGGCTCACAAACACCACCTGACGATTCGCGCCAAGTTTTGCGACCTCTGCTTCCATCTCTTTAAGCTCGACCTTACAGGCATCACACCAAGTAGCCCAAAAGTTAATGAGTGTTTGTTTGCCAGCCCATGGCTGCAAGGCTTTTCCAGATTCGTCTTGAACCTCAAGCTTTGGGAGTACATCTCCCACCTTGACCGCAAACGCTGGCATCGCAAAAGAAAACAGCACCGCTGTTAAAATCCACTTCATTACCGTACTCCTTGTGATGTCTCACTTTTGTAAAGAGATTGTAGAGCCTTCTCGGGGCCATGCTCACCGGGTAGTCCAAGCCATGCGCCAACCACCTTACCCTCTTGATCATATAAAACGTTTCGAGGCTCTTTGGTGCCAAACCTGGCCCTAAACCAGCCGTCATACCAACCCATCACTGCACCACCATTTTCAGGAGCCACATCTTCGACGGCTAATGGTATCGTCCAGCCTTTTTTCAACCAACCATCAAAGTCGTCATTACCGCTAAGAAGACTTTGTAAGTACTCTGGCGAAGATAACTCAGACTCTGAGCGCCCCGTTTCAAGGGCTGTGACCTTACAAAAATCTGGCCGTTCCTTACAAAAATTATAGGCTGAATCAGAACGCGCATGACAGTCCTCTAACTCCTCCAAGCAGCTACCGCACCAAGTGTTCCAAAACATCACAAGCGTATATTTTGTCTTGGCTCTCAGGCTAGAAAAATTGGTCGCGACGTTTTCTGTCTCTCTTGGTGCTGACTTCAGCTTCGGGGTCTCCTCGATCCACATTGGAAACGCAGGTCCGACCTCTCGGGATGTCAGCTGATCGGACTGCATCCTCGCATTTAACGAATCACCGACAACCCCTTCTCGGGCAAACACGAGCTTACCACTATGATCGAATATCATAGTTAAAGGACCGACAACATCAGGCAGCTTAAAACGACCAGGCGCTGACTGAACAGGCGTATAGTTCCAATTAAAGTAATCCGCAAAGACTGAGAAAAACTCCCCGCCACCTGCAAACAAGTCATCTTGCTCTCCACACTGGGCAGCGTCTAATACGAGCTGCTGAACCTTACATGGTATTCCCCACGTGCTTTCGCAACTCAACCTCCAACGCTCAAGAGAGGCTTTTGCATCTTCGCAGGCTGGGTCACCTGCGCAGGATTTCTGCGATAGAAACACGGCCCTTAAACCTTTTTCTTGAACAGGCAGCCTTTCACCAAGGCTCACTACCGTACGATCAGAGCACCGAGATATTTTCACATCATCAAGCCGATTTTCCTGCTCTTTAGCTAGCAACGGGCGGGTTACCGCGTCTTGAGGATTATCTGGTTCAACTGGCGGCGGATTCGCGTCAACGCCTAATGTTGCTGCAATTTTTTGGACGATCTCTGGCCCACTGACGGGCTCCCAGCTTGGCACTCGCCATAAGATTTCTTTCTGACTGACCATGACGGTGAGCGGGACACTGAAGTTTCTAGACTCTGGCTGAAAATATTCCATCATGACCGTGTGACCAGGGTCCCAAAGTGACATGTGAGATAACCCCTCGCTGTCGACTAACGACAGAACATCGTTGCGTGCCTCAGCCGGATCTGTGACAACACCCACCAACTCCACAACATTTTTTGCAGCCGCTCCCAACAAACTATAATCTTGATTGACGAGGTTACTTTGCAGGTATCTGGCCTTTTGCATACACACGGCGCACCCTTGGCTGCCAAACGTCAATACAAGATATTTTAGCTGACGATCACGCATGTACTGCCCAAGAGACAGATCGGATTGGCTCGCTAGATTTTTCAAAATCACTGAATCTGCGTTGAATGGCTTGGCTTCAGCCAAAGGCCTTCTAACTGTCACCTCTTTCGGCAACTTTGCCGCACAACTAGCCCACGTTAAACCTACGAACAATAGCGCCAAAGATAGTATTCGTCTAATTCCATAAAGATTTTCAGGTAACATTATTTACCTCCGCAGGTGGGGCAAGATGTTGAACCGCCTCCGGCACCTGCAATCACAAGCCGCTCGTTTGCACGTTTGGTTTTACCGTAAGGAGCCGAAACTCTTTCAACCCGCGCATCATCCATGACCGGGTGTACCAAGTATTCTTTCTCGTATGGCTTGATGGCTCGACACGACGACGTCGCCAAACCCGTAATGACCAATAAAACAAACAAGCATCCTGAGGCAGATTTAACGACGCCATCTTTAAAGTCAAACATGAGACGCACTCCTTTACAGGCTCAGGCAAATTAAAACTTTACACTGCCACCAAGCTCGACGGTTGTCGCGGCTCCTGCCTGGTTATGAATGTAACGCGTGGCTGCCACGTCCAAGAGTATAGGCCTTGAGGCTCCAGCAACCGTCACGTTATCAAGCTCCTGTGATAGGCCCGCAACATAGCTATCTGCCCCAAACACCAAATGATCACCGTAGGCTCTCGTAAACTCATCTTCCCTGGCATAACGATAAGACAGCCGACTGTGCGCGTTTTTCCAAAGAGACTGCAAGTAGGCCACTGTAAACTGTGTTCCAGTCAACTCACCTACTGACATGGTTGTATCGAGTTTTCCTAGATTGATAACCCGAGCTGCCTCACCGTGAACGGCGCAGTCACAAGGATCAATGAACTGTTTAAGTCCAACCGACCAAGAGCGAAGGAGTGGGCGCTCAGAGCTACTCACTACGGTATAATCACCAGATGCGATTGTTCGAGGATTTAAGATAGCCTTTAGATTAAGACTTCCGGATGACGACACAACACGAGGCGTCAAGGCTACGGTAGCCGAATCGTAGTCAAGAAATGAGTCCACAGGCCTCTCAGTTACCGATTTGGAACCAGCAACTCCCACGCGTAATTGATCTCCTATAAACCACTGCCCTAAAGACGCACGCACACTTTTTGATTTAGTCACGGTATCGCCAGCCACTGAGCCGCCCAACGAGACCTCCGAGCGTTTGGCAACCGTGGTCAAGAGATCCACGCCAAACGACGCCTCTCGCCTGATTCCTTCATCAAAATGTGTTTGCATATATTTGTCACTATTTTTGATGGTCTCAGACTGGGCACTCAGAGACAGAGACACTTGCCCGTCACCACCGGCAAACGCTGGAGCATCTGCGCGACCAGTAAACTTGGCCATGACCCTCGATTCACCATCACTAGAACTGTAGCGACCGAGGCGCTGATCGATCTCATGCGCCATGCTCGTCGAAGAAAAGATCGCGATGACGGTTAGCAGCATTACGACTGACGCGTAGACGCGTGCTATCCAAAATTGACGGCTGTGTGTGTGCATACTAAACACTGGAGCTAGCCCTTTCCCTGGCATGCCGATAAATTAGGCGACTTAGTCGCGTCAAAACCTGCGATTACGCCTGAATTGACAGAAGCATAAGGCAATTTATGGGTCTAATCAAGACAGGTCTGCACAAGAAGTAATCGACATTAGAATATTTGATGGTCCCGTCATCTATTTAGTTGACCGCCATAAACCGCATCGTTAAGCTCTGATCGAGCAAAGATTTTTTATTGTGAATAGTTTGGTGCCGCCTAAGGATAGGGATTGTCTTAGGCTGTCGTTGTAGCGGCTAGGCGTCATCAACAGAACGGATGGTGATCAAGGATGATTACGCATGTTTCCGCTCCATGTTTACTGGTCGCCATGCCTAGCATGCTCGACAGTAATTTTGCGCGCACTGTTATGCTCTTGGCGGAACACAATAATGAGGGGGCGGTCGGATTTGTACTAAACAGACCGAGTACGGTTCCCCTTAAATCAATGCTAAGTGTGATTGATCGCGAGATTCCACCAGCCATTCCTGCTTGGTATGGTGGGCCGATTGACACCGGCACAGCCATTATTCTTCACTCGAGAAAACCAGCCGATGGCGATACCGAAATTGGCTCCAATATATACTTAAGCACATCTGGCCGTGTGCTCGATTCCCTGATCGGAGAAAGCGAAGTGACGATCAGGGAAAGAGCCAACGGTCAATTGGTGCATGACATTTTAAATCCATACAGGTTTTTAGTAGGCTACGCGGGCTGGGGTGCGGGACAACTTGACGATGAGATTAGAGCTGGCTCCTGGCTTTTACATCCAGTGGACCAAGACATCATATTTAACACTCCTTGGTCTGATATGTGGTCTATCATCACCACACGCATGGGAATTGGTAAAACAGCGGCGGCTAGTGTGCCTCCGGTTGCCCACTCATCATACCTAAACTAAACTTCGAGCCGACCGCACATTGAAATAGCGCGGAAATCGGGACTTTTATCAGCTATCTTTTTGTTAATAGCTGAACATCTTCTTTTTAGCTCAATCATTTCATCTAGTTAAAATATTTCTTAATGCTCTCTAAATTCCGACCGAAGACCCCCCAGACTGCCCCTGTGGGTCAGTCAGCTGAATTTATCTGGTTTTTTGAATTTATTTTTGGAGGAACCAACTATGGAACGCCGTCGTACGGGCTTGCTGAGTTTTGTTTTCGACAGACTCAAAGACAGTCGGGTTATTTCAGTCGCGTCTTTGGCCGTGATGCTTAGCGCATGCGGATCAGACTCCGATGGCCGCGTCGGCTCGAGCGATGCAGGTGGATTTGTCGGGCGCGACAAACTTGCTAAGCCACCACGCGGGTACTACGATGCCGTCCTTGCAGATCGCATGCAACTGGCAAATGCTGGCTCACTAAAGGCAGCACAAGATCCTGTTCTTTGGCTTAATTTCGCAGGAGCTTCCGTCAGCAAGGGTACGCAACTAGGTCAAAGTTTTCTTCCTTGTAAGAATCAAGCCAAGATTCCCGCTGCCCAAATTCCTGCTGCAAGCCAACAAGAAATAGCTAATCTCGTTGCAACTTACTTTTCCAATGCAGGGGCTGGCGTCTCTGTAACGACTGAGCAGCCATCAATCGGCGAATATACGACGATTCACGTCGGTGGCAGCTACGCTGATCTGGGTTGTGGCTCTGCTGCCTCGCCAGCTGGTCTAGCGCCATTTGATGTTGGTAACGCCAATCCAAGCGACATTGGTTTTGTGTTCCCGCAAACTAAGGATGTCGCGTCTCTTGCCAGAACGATTGCACACGAGGCAGGTCATGCATACGGGCTGGATCACACAAACAATAAAGATGATTTGATGTATCCTTGGGATCTTCAGTCAGCCGTAGGATTTGCAACGGGCGTTGCCTCGTCGAGTGGCCTACCACAAGATGCTGCCACACTTCTTCAAACAGCTCTAGGCACAGGCGTCTCAACATTGGCGGGCGTGCCTGTTCTCCCGACGCTTCCAGTGCCAGCGTTAAACCTTCCGCAGATTAATCTGCCTCAGGCCTTTGCGAATCTCCCGCCCCAGCTTACTGCACTGCCGGGCTTATCAAACTTCGCAAACCTCAATAACATTCTCGGTGCTATGCCCATGGCCATCAACGGCGTCGTCGGTTGCGTCATCCCTAATATCAGCGTTAACGGACTCCCTATCAATGTAGCCCTTCAAAATACCCAAGGCGCATTAGGACTGATGACAGTTCTTTTGAACGCCTCCATGGGCCAAAACGGCGGACAATTCAGCATGCTTCAGCTTATTGGGCTGATCTCTGGTTATCCCACGATGAATATTTCGCAAATCATCTCATTGGCCGGTATAAGCCTTAATGCAACTCAGTGTTTGACACAGCTCGTACCAATAAACATTCCAGGCGTGACTGCAAATTTACCGGGCCAACTTCAAACAGGCGTCAATATTGCTCAGATTATGGCGCTGACAAACGTGAACAACCCCGGTCAGCTAATTGCTATGATTCCGCAGTACGCTCAGGTCATTGGAGCCACCTCCCAAGGAGCAAACGCACAGGCATTGATGAGCCTGGTTTTGATGGCAGTCGCACAGCAGTATTCCACGATATACCCAACTCCATAAACACTAGAGGAATAGCGAGTTGATGTGACACCGCCCGGGGCAGCCGGGCGGTTTTTTTTCGATTGTGATATAATTTATAAGTGTCTGAAATTATATGGTTTTAGGAGTTTTCTTCAAGAGCCAACATCTTAGAACCGATGACAGTATCATGGGGGTGTGGATATGAAGTCGTTTAAGTGGGTGAATACGTCTCTGCTAATATTGATATCTACTGCTTACGCGTCGTGCAAAAAGCCAGATGATTCCGCAGCCAGAATAAAAACCTTAGACTCAATCGCGAGTGGGTCTTTGAATATTGATGACTACCAGTGTGACGGTTCTCGGTCTGTCGCTATCACAGACAAGAAAATCGTATTCGATAAAAAAGACACAAAAAAACTTAGCGAAGAAAAGAAAAAAGAGATTAGGAAAGCAGTTAAAGACTACTTTGCCGCCCTCCCTGCAGAGGTTGAAGAGTTGTTTTTAAAAATGGGTGGACAGGTGATGATAACTAATCGAACAAATGAGATTTGTTCGAGCTCTTTCTACGGGAAAAACCTTGATGCCGCCAAGGGTGAACAAACTGATGGCTGTTTTCACTTCGTGAGTGATCCAGGCAAAAAGAAAACACCGATCTTCGCCGTGGTACAATCCCCCGATGCAAAAAAGATTAGGTATTACGGACCCCAAATTTTCGGATACATGTACGCGCAGTTTTACAGCCGATTAACGATATCTGCAGGTAAAAATGGCCTGAAGATCGACGGAACTGAACCCATGGCGCTGACCACTCTAAAAGAGGACGTTGCCAACGCATTTTTACGCGACATCCTCTCGACCAAGAACTATAAACTCGACGTTTTAGAAAATCTAATCGGGAAAAAGTCCGGCGAGGAGTTGAAAGGTGGCGACATTGAGAAACCACTTGATAAGCTTTCACATCTCAAGGACGAGGGGCGTCGTAGGCAGTTTTTAGACTATGTTTTCGCTAACTCGTTCCAATCAGCTCATTGCAACGCGAAATCTCTCTCTGTTGCAAACACAAAATTCAAAAAATCAAGCGCACTGTTCGAGAGACTCGATGCGTCAATCAGTCAAACGTCAGCGGCCTTGACGGGCAAAGCTATACCTCAAAAGAGCGGAAACAAGGACCGCAAAAAAAACGACAAGAAAGCTGAATTCGGTTTAGCCGAGGGTGATGAACTTTCGCTCGCTGGTGGTGACATTCTTTCAACGGTCATGCCGCTCGTCCAAAATATTATGAGCATGGTCGGCGCTGGAGGGGACGGTCAGGGTGCAGCAGCGCCATTCATGAACCTCCTCAGTGGCGGCGGGGGCAGCGCTGGGGGTACCACGGGAGTCGTCAGCAATATACTTGGTAGCGTATTCAATTTACTCTCTGATGGCGGGTGCGAAGGCGGAAACTGCGGAGGCGTCGCAGGTGGTTGCTCAGGGGGGGCCTGTTCTAGTTGCGGGAGCGGCAGCTGCGGTGGATGTTCGGGCAGCTGCCAGTACGGCTAAGTTTAGTCACGACCTAATTTAATATGCGAGTTTGCTCGGATCTAAGGCAGGCTGCCACATGGAAAGCGAGCTCAAGACTTTGGGCACGGTTAAGACGAGGGTCACACCAAGTCTCGTAGCGAGTGGCTAGTGTCGTATCGTCTGGACCTGCCACACCGCCCGTACACTCCGTTACATCGTCTGCAGTCATCTCAAGATGCACTCCGCCAAGTACGCTGCCAAGTCCATAATGAATGTCAAAGGTGTCTTTGACCTCAGAGACAATATCCTCAAATCTTCTAGTTTTGCGGCCATCTGATGCACGAACTGTATTACCATGCATAGGATCGACAATCCATGTTACATGGATGCCCGACTGCCGAACGGCTTTAACAAGATCAGGCAGAAGTCTTCTAACATCTCTGGCCCCTAATCTCGTTATCAAGGAGACTTTACCGATCTCGTTATGTGGATTGATTTTGCTGATTACATTGAGAAGATCGACACAATCGACGTCACTGCCAATCTTGACGCCAACCGGATTGCCTATTCCTCGGCAGTACTCAACGTGCGCACCGTCTGCCCTGCGCGTGCGATCTCCAATCCACACCATATGGGTACTCAAATTATAGAACCGGCCCATCTCTGGTACAAATCTTGTGAGTGACTCCTCATACGGCAAAAGAAGAGCTTCATGGGATACAAAAAAATCTTTAAAACCCGGCACAGCCGAAGACGCCGAACCAGCTTCTTGAGAGCAAGACGAGATGAACTCAAGAGCATCTTTAAGGCCTTGGGTGATTTGTTCAAAACGTTTACCGTAAGCGCCTTTTGACGAACCAAGTAGCTCCCAATGATCCATCTGACGAAGATCACCAAAACCACTACCCATCAGCAGACGAATAAAATTTAATGTCGCGCTCGATGAATGATAGGCCTGAAGGAGGCGGCTAGGGTCTGCCTTCCTCGAGCTCGGTGTTGGCGCATAGCCATTAACAGACTCGCCACGGAAAATCGGCACCAGAGAGCCAGAGCCATCGTCTTCAACGTCTACACTTCGAGGTTTCGCATATTGACCCGCCATCCTGCCGATCGGTACTATGGGCTTTCTCCCGGCAAAACCAATCACAAGAGCCATCTGAAGCAAAATCTGCAATTTACGACGGATCACATCCTCGCGGCAGTCCTGAAACCGCTCCGCGCAATCTCCGCCTTGCAGGATAAACCTTCGCCCCAACGCGGCATCTGCCAGATACTGCTTCAAAGCCTCGATCTCAGCCGCGCCAACAAGCCCTGGAAGCCCCTTTAGCTGCTCCCCGGCCAATTGCAGGGTTTCAGCCGCCCCCCAATTTGGCTGCTGCTGGGCTTCGAAGTCGCGCCAAGTGTGCGGCTGCCACAGCCCAAAAGCGCTGTATTTATTAGTGTTATAGAGACTTTCGGGACGAATATTCATAACCTCGTTACGGTTGATTTCATAAAAAAACGAAGCCCAAAGGCCTTTCTATATACTTTTTATTGCGATCTTATGCCAGTCCTTCCATACTGTGGGCCGCCAGCTGCATTAAAAGGACGTCATGAAGGCTATACCTGACATTTCCGTAGTGATTTCAATGGTGGATCTTGCCGCATTTATGCTGGCGTCCGGACTTCTAGTTTTAGGTTTTAAAAGCAAAAAATCAAACCTCCTAGGGACTAGGATCGGTTATGTGCTGTTTGCGATCGGTACCCTATGCGCAACCGTTCACGCCCTACTTTTGGGAAACTCGGCCGTCTTGCTGGCCGCGGCATTAGCCTGGGGAACGGTTATCAGTTGGTTTGTTTGGCAAGTAGAACTTGTTGGCGCATTTACTGCGCCCGTTATTGCTGTAATTCTCGTGTCAGGCATTTTCTTTAGTGCAGGGGGTCACGGTGCAGCATTTACAGAATCACAGCCTGCCATTAAGCTGCACGTTGCCACAGCTATATTAGGGCAATCGTTCGCCATTCTAGCTTGTGGACTTAGCCTCTTGTTTCTGTGGCTTGATCGCAAATTAAAGACTCGGCAGTTAGGCGCACTTCCCGAAAAATTTCCTGCAATATCGACTCTGAGCCGTGCTCTTTCGGGGACGCTTTGGATCGGTTTTATATTTATTACGCTAAGCTTGCTGAGTGGATCTTTGTTCGCCCTACTCGGCCTTATACCTGCTGGAACAAACATGGCTCCCAAAGTCTCCTGGGCTATTCTTGTTTGGGTCTGGTATCTGTCCATTTTAGTGCTACGTGGCGTACTCGGTTATAGGCCACACAAAGTTGCACGCATGAGTCTTGTTGGATTTTTTCTGATGGCTTTCAGTTGGTTTGGGCTTATCTTTTGGGCACCGTGGGGGAGCGCGTGAGAGAGCTTAATCATGCACTTTCGGCCTCTAAGTCCCGCGGACCAACGTTTTTTTGCGTTGGTAGCAATCACCGCACTGCTGGCATTAGCACGCGCGAGAGCTTTTACCTGACGCCCGTCGAAATCAATCAAGCCTTACAAGATGCAAGTCAACGATTCAAACTTGATGAATTAGCCATCTTGTCGACATGTAATCGCTGTGAAATCTTTGGCGTAGCTGACGCTCCTGATAAATTAACGCCTGAATACCTCTACAGCCTGTACCGACATGTTCATACGAACGCGCGTGACCAAAAAGCCTTCACATCCGACTCGCTAAGTCAGTCTCTCTATATATTGACCGGCCTCGACGCCGTACGGCACACATTCCAAGTGGCGGCCAGTCTTGATTCCTTGGTTCCTGGAGAGACTCAGATTACTGGGCAATTCAAAGACGCGATCCATCTTGCAAAAAACGCTGGCACGCTTGGTTCAATGCTTATTCGTCTATCCCAGGAGGCCCTGGGAACAGCAAAAAAAATACGTTCAAACACCGAAATTGGTCGCCACAGGGTCAGTATCGCCCATGCTGCGATCGACTTAGCGCGACGAGCCTCAGAAGATCTCGCGTCTTTAAAGTTTCTAATTATCGGCGCCGGAGAAATGGCTCGGGTGGCTGCAGAATACGCTTCCAGCCACCGCCCCAAAGAGCTAATACTAGCCAATCGAACATCATCAAGGGCATTTGAACTGTGCCAGCATTTAGGTTTCGGCGAATCACACGGCCTTGAAAATCTGCAAAATCTCATAGCAAGAGCCGACGTCGTCATAACAGCCACTACAGCACCTAACTTCATCATCCGTCAACAAGACATCGTGAACGCCGCGAAAGGGCGAGGAGATGGCCCTCTCTTTTTAATCGACATAGCTTTGCCCAGAAATATAGAACCGGAGATATCAAATATTGATGACGTTTATCTTTTTGACATCGATGATCTCCGAGACGTCGTTGAATCTCATATTGAAAAACGACGAGAGTCGCTAGCTGCTGCCGCCGACATCGTATCGTCAAGCGTAGCAAACTTTGAGCAATGGCTTTATAGCAAAGATTTCTCTCCGATCATGTCAGCAACCTCTCAGTACTTCATGGATCTTTGTAAGCGAGAGGCAGAAAAGACTTTAGCAAAAGATATTTTTAGCGAATTATCCCAGCGTCAGCACGAAGCCATCAATGCGATGCTCGAAGCCATATCATCGAAAATGACGTCTGATGTCGCTCAGACTTTAAAAAAGCTCCCTGAATCAGAGGCTCGTCAACTCGCTGACGCGCTCGAAACAATCTACAAAAGAGACTAATGGACTGCCTTGATGACTGATAGACCATTCATTCTTGCCTCCAGGGGAAGCCGTCTCGCGCTCTGGCAAGCTAATTTTGTTGCTGAAGCTGTTCGTAACATGGGACACGCCGTCGAAATTAAAACATGGAAGACCACAGGCGACATTGTCCAAGATCGTTTTCTGCACGAAATTGGCGGAAAAGGGCTATTCATCAAAGAGCTGGAAGATGCGATGAAACGTAAGCAGGCTGACTTCGCAGTCCACAGTCTTAAGGACATGCCAGCACGGATTCCTGCAAATTTTGAACTAACAGCCGTACTTAAACGACATTCTTATCGCGATGTCATTATTTTCAGAAAAGATGTCGCAAAGTCCATAGGGCTACCCGAGGGGTCGATGGTTAGCGGCTCGATACTGAAATCCCTTGGGCCCTTAACCGTGGCCACATCAAGCCTTCGTCGCAAATCACTTTTAATGGGATCTTGCCCTGATATAAACACGGTCCCTGTGCGAGGAAATGTTGATACCAGACTACAGAAGCTTGAACGTGAGCCTTGGCATGCCATTATTCTCGCCGAAGCCTCACTCGAACGTCTGGGCATTACAGATGTCGCTGCCCACCCAATCGACCCCACGTGGTTTATCCCCTGTGCCGGCCAAGGGGCTTTGGCAATTGAGTCATTACGCCAAAGTCCTGCATCACAATTTTTAACATCTCTCGAATGTCAAGACACAAGGCTTGCTGTCGACGTTGAAAGAAACGTCCTTGCGGCTCTTGGTGGTGATTGCACGATGCCGTTTGGATGCCTCGTAACAAATGACGAGGACGACAACACAAGGTTATCTGCCTCGGCAATTCTATTGTCTAATAATGGACAAGCGGCGACAGCAAAAGTAAAACTCGGCAAGAGCACCCAAAACCTGGGCGAAAACTTAGAGCGTCATCTCCTCTCGGAGCTTCGACATAATGGCGCAAACGATATTTTAAAGAGTTTGGGTTTGGATTTCAGGTTATGATGATTAACTCGGCAAGGCTTGTAAACGTTTGATGTTTATTTAATTTATGGTGGTAATAAACCTCTATGGCACTTTTAATTTGGACTCGATCGGTTGACGACTGGAAGCACGACAAGCCTATCCTCGATAAGCTTGACGTCGATGTGCTTCACCTACCCTGCATTATGATGGCCGGATTATCAGTAAAGTTCCCAAGGCGTAAGCCAAATATTTTCATTGCAACGAGCGGCAATGCTATTCGCTATGCGGCTCGCCATGCAGCGCTATTAAATCTGATGCGATCGGCTGAGTCTGTTTTTGCCATCGGGCCAGGAACAAAAGAAGCTCTAAAGGAGTTCAAAGTAAACGCAGAAATACCACCTGGTGTTAACAACGCTGAAAGCCTAGCCAAGTGGCTTTCATCAAATATCCGTCCGGGTAGCGACGTGGCTTGGCCATGCTCACGTGAGCCGAGCTATGATATCGCAGAGCACTTACGGCCATTTGATATACTCATTGAGCCGCTTGCCGTGTACGCGACCGAGCGATCTTTGCATCTACCGAATGGTAAAGAACCTGAGTCTGTAGATATTGATCGGTACATCCAATCCCTGGAGGGTGTTGTCTGTTTTGCAAGTCCTTCGGCAGTAGAGGGTTTTTCGAAATCACTTCATCCGGCGGACAATCGACTTAAGCATGAGTTAACGGCCGTTTGTATCGGTGAAACCACTGCAAGCGCGTGCAAAGGGCATTTTGATAAAATCGTTGTATGCAAAACGGCTACCGTAGAAGACTTGGCTCAGACGGCAGCAAAACACATTTAGTTAGATGTACGATAACTTTTTTGCTTGCTCCAAGAGTGCCGCCTGAAATTTTGGGTGAGCAATTTTGATCAGGCTGATAATCCGCTCAGGAACCGTTTTGCCTTTGAGCTCTGCGATTCCGTACTCAGTAACCACAGTATCAATATCGTTTCGCGAGATACTGACTTTAGCGCCGGGCTGTAGACATGCAACAATCTTACTGTTAGCTCCGTCTTTCGTAGTCGAAGGCATTGCGATAATACCGCGACCTCCCTCACTTCTTTGAGCTCCTATATGTGTCTCAGCTGCACCGCCAACACCACTTAATTCCATATGCCCTAAGGACTCACTGCAAACCTGCCCGGTCATATCAATCTCAACTGCCGAATTGATCGAAATCATCTTATGGTTTCGCCCCATGCGGTAGGGGTCATTAACGACCGATGCAGGATGAATCTCTACCATTGGGTTATCACGAATAAATTCGTAGAGATGCTCTGACCCATAAACAAAAGCACCGATGATCTTCCTTGGCCAGATTGATTTATATCGTCCTGTGACAACTCCTTCATTGTAGAGCTCTAAAACGGCATCGTTAATCATTTCAGTGTGAATCCCAAGATCCTTTTTTTGAACAAGTTTTTTGCCAATTGCGTTTGGGATGCCACCGATACCAAGTTGAAGCGTCGCTCGATCAGGAATAAGCCGGACGACATGGTCGGCAATTGCCTCTTCAACCGGTCCAAACGTCGCCGGTAGAACTTCGGGAAGTTTCTTATCACTCAAGAGAAAGGCGTCAACCTCGTCTATCGAAACCTCAGTTGCACCATGAGTTGCTGGCATGTGCGGATTAATCTCTAAAACAACTTTCTTTGCAATCCGAAGCACCTCTGATTCGTAACAATTGGACGTCCCTAAAGTGACAAAGCCTCGATTATCAGGGATTGAGCAAGTTCCCCAGAAAACATCCACACCACCCGTTCGTGACGCAATATGTTTGGACCACTGAGACAAGTGCTGGGGCATATAATGCACAAAACCACGTCCTTGAAGCCTTCGAGCCGCCGCCGAAAAGAACATGACAACAATATCTAAATACCCACTCATCTTATCATCAGATAAAACCGGCCAAGCGGAACTGGGATTTGCGCAAAAAACGCGAATCAATTTTTCTGGGTCAGGCGCGCCTGGGGCGCCAAGCTCAAGGACGTGATCTCGAAGGCCCGCCCAGAAAATCTGTGGCTCAGCCGCAGCCATGGACGTCACAACCGTGGCGCCAGGGTAAACAAGCGAAAACGCCTCCCTTGCTGATACACTCTGAACAGAAAAAGCCTTACCGGTCAAAATTAGAGGCGCCCCTAGACGTTATAAATATATTTCTTATTTAATTTTACGTCGGGACTTAGGCTTAGAAGAACTGGGCAACTATTGCCGACCTCCTCAAGCACGCGACGTTGCTCGGTAGTCAATGTACGTGGCATAAATACGTTTATATCTAGGGCTGAAACCCGGCGAGGTGGCGAAACCGCCATGTGTTTTTCAACATCACAAGACATCCCACGGAGATCAATCCCATTCTTTTTTGCATAGATCGCCATGATTGTCATGACGCAGGAACCAGCCGCTGTAGCCAGCAGATCCGTTGGGCTAAAACTCTTTCCATCACCACCATTATCCAAAGGTGGATCTGTCAATATCTTGACCTGAGACAGTTCGTGGGTCATGCTTGTATTAAGGCCCCCAAGAAACGTTCCGGTGATTTTTACGCCCATGTTTTGCGTCTCCTCGTCTGCCGTTGTTATTTACCCTGCATCAACCGCTCCAGCCCAAACTCATACTCCACCTGCCCTGATACGCGACTTCTTTTTTAGAGCTCAACCTTATTCCATGCAAACCTAATTTGAAAAAGCGCAGGAAAGAGCTAGGTAGGACAAGACAATGCTTCATATAAACCGAAACAGTCAATAGCCTAAGCATCTATAATTACACAATAAAAAGCCATTCGAATCCCCCGAATCATCGAGCTTCTGAGATTTCTCCCGATTTTACCCCGCCACCAAACCTCGCAACCCCTCATAAAGGCTAAAGTCTTGCGGAAAACATCCGAACAAACGCAAATCATAAATGGCTCGGAGGCTTGGCAATTAATGGCGGTTCGCCAAATCAATGTGAAGACAGTAAATAGACCTTCGTCTGATTATTCCCATTTTTCTAGCATCGATGGCTCTCATCCGTGGCAGACAGAAGTACCAGGATCACACGTGCTTTATCGCGCAAGACAACGCAAAGGCGGAAAGGTAGCGTGGTTTAATTTTGATTTAGCCATTGAGATGGGCCTACTGGCTCCCAACCACCCCCACGCCATGAACCCACAGCTCGAAGCGCAGCTCCTTGATACATTCGCTATACAGATTATCAATGAATACGACCTTATGAATGGCGTTAAAATTCCAGCCTCCGAAATAAAACCAAAGCACTACATGGCTACACGGTATCTGCAACTCCAGCACCCAGGGAAAACTGGGATTACCAGTGGCGATGGCAGAAGCCTCTGGAATGGCGTCTGGCGTGGTAAAGGAAAGACATGGGACATCACAAGTTGCGGAACTGGCGCTACCTGTTTAAGTCCTGCAACCCATATCTTCAAAAAATTCTTTCAAACAGGTGATCCATCGATCAGTTATGGATGTGGCTACAGCGACCTTGACGATGGCGTTACTGGTGCTATCTTTTCTGAAATTATGCATCGCAACGGTATTCCAACCGAAAGGATTCTTTGCGTCATAGAATTCCCAGGAAATTTAAGTATTAATGTTCGTGCAGGAAAAAACCTTCTTAGACCAAGCCACTTCTTTAACCATCTTAAACAATCAAACTTGCCTCGACTAAAGGCGGCCGTCGACTTCTTTATAAATCGAGAGCTCGCTAATGGGGAGTGGGCTCCCCTAAGCAAAACCGAGAACAGATACAAAAGACTATTAGGCGAAGTCAGCAACACATTTGCCGAGATGGCCGCTCGCTTTGAATCCGAGTATATTTTCTGTTGGCTTGCTTGGGATGGCGACAATATTTTAGCCAACGGTGGAATTATAGACTATGGCTCCATCCGTCAGTTTGGTTTATTTCACCATGAGTATAAATTTGACGATGTGGACCGATGGTCAACGACGCTAACCGAGCAACGAGCGCAAGCTCGCTATCTGGTGCAGACGTTTGCCCAGATAGAACACTACATTAATACCGGTAAAAAACTCGAAATAGCCCGATTTAGAAACCACCCCGAAGTGCGGCGATTTGATCAAACGTTTATTGATGCAAAACGTCGTATGTTGCTAGAAAAAGTTGGCCTCCCTCGTCACGAGGCAGAATTAGTACTTTCGAAAGCGCCAAAAGTTGTCAAACATTTCGAGCAAAATTTCAGCTGGTGGGAACGAAAAACCAAGCAAAAGAAGCATTACCGGGTTGCTGACGGCATAACAAAAGACGCCCTTTATTCAATGCGAGATATCTTAAGAATTCTCCCGCAGTGTCTCAATGAAAGATGGGCGCATATTCCTGTAAAAGACTTCATGCGAGCTATCGCCTCCAGTTTTTGTGCCAACAACGATATGCGACCGACGATGCTCCGACGGGTTTGGGCCGAACGCTTCCAGACATCCTACATGCAAGTCATTGAAGCTACCGCAAGATTGACTGAATCTAGACTCGAAAACGTCATCGGCAAGGTCTCGGCACGTTCAGCCGTTATCAACCGTAGTGACCGTATCACCGGGGACGCTATTTGCAATGTTGGCGACAAAATCTTAAAAACACGCAAACAAATGGAGCGACGGGAAGTTTTCTCGGTCATTGAATCATTCATCGACGAACAAGTCCTGGTACCCGATATTAAACTAAAACAAGTTCGTCGACCCACGATCAGTGCGAAATCTCAAAATCAGGACATCAAAGTAAGCGAACAATCAAAGCATCATTCTAAAAAGATCTCTGGCCGCAGCGAGTCTATACTCAAAGCCCTCGGTAAAGTTGTTCGTGACTTCCGTTACGGTCTTTAAGGCTCACGGCAATGAAGCTTGTTCTCTACAGTGGTTACGCCGAGGCTAATGAACCAATCGATCGGGCCGCGCTTCGCTTGACCGGCAAGAAAAATCCACGGTTTGTTTTCATCCCATCTGCCAATCACGTGCCAGAATTTGAATATGAGTACGTCAAAGAAACCTATGGGGCGCTGGGAGTTACCAATATTGCTCAGCTTAATCTAGATCGCCCGTATTCTCTGACGGACGCTGAAAAAATCATAAAGTCCGCGGACATTATATACCTCAGTGGTGGCAACACGTTTTACTTTCTGAAGTCTATCCGTCGAAATCATTTCGATAGGCTCCTGTTGAAATTTGTCCACAATGGCGGAGTCTTGGCAGGACTATCTGCAGGAGCAATCATTATGACTCCTTCCATTGCTACTGCAAGCTACCCAAAATTTGATCGAGATGAAAACACGGTTGGCATACGAAATCTTGACGCGCTAGGTCTCGTGAATTTCGAATTCTTCCCCCACTACAATCACGAGCCAGAATATGCCCGGGAACTTCGAAAACAAAGCACCCTCATCAAACGCCCCATTTACGGCGTCGGTGACGGCGGCGGGATTATCGTTGAAAATGACCGTCTTAGTTTTTTTGGGAATGTTTGGGGACATGTAGACGGTAAGCAATTTGAAGTTCACGTCCCATCAAATAAAAAACGCACCAAAAAACGCTGATATTATAGTAGTTTAACGCGACATTAAGCGAACTCAGACTTCAACTTGCACGTTCCTTGAACAATAGGTATACCCACGACCTAATACAGTAAGAAATTCGGCACTTTAAACACCTTATTTGTGACCGGATGGCTGGAAACAATTTTTTGGAGATCACTTTATGCGAGCTGATGTTGAGCTACTTGCGCCAGCGGGCAATCTCGAGAAATTGAAGACTGTCCTTAGGTACGGAGCCGATGCCGCTTACCTTGGTGGTAAAGCGTTCAACCTTCGAGCCGGATCGTCAAATTTTTCCATGGATTCTTTGCGCGAGGGTGTTGCCTATGCCCATGAGCTCGGCAAACGCGTTTACGTTACCCTCAATATCATTGCTCATAATCGCGATGTTAAAGGACTTCCTAATTTCATAAAGTTTCTTGAAGAGGTGAAGGTCGACGCTGTAATCGTCGCCGACATCGGAATCATGTCCCTTGTCCGAGAACACTCGTCCTTGCCTATTCACGTATCGACGCAGGCTTCTACCGCTAATTGGATGACAGCGAAGGCATTCAAAGATATGGGTGCAAAGCGTGTCGTTTTGGCCAGAGAACTCGGTCTCGATGAGATTAAATCTATAAAAGACAAGGTTCCCGAACTTGAATTGGAAGTCTTTGTACATGGCGCCATGTGTATGACGTATTCTGGGCGTTGCACCATGTCCAGCTACATGACACAGCGCGATTCAAACCACGGTATGTGTGCCAACAGTTGTAGGTGGAAATACGCATTGGTCGAAGAAAAACGCCCTGGAGTCTACTATCCGGTTTACGAGGACGACACTGGCAACTACCTTTATAATTCAAAAGATCTATGTACGATTGATTTCTTGGATAAGATCATTGACGCTGGAGTTTCAGGCCTCAAAATCGAAGGGCGTAATCGTGGAATCTTATACGGCGCAACCACAGTTAACGCCTACCGAGCAGCTCTCGATAGTTACCTACAGAATGATTTCAAAGTTACGGATGACTGTATCAATGAACTTGAAACATACCGGCACAGGGGCTACACGACTGGATTTTTCTTTGGCAAGCTAGACCGCCACGCTCAAAGACTCGATGGAAAAAGTGATGAAAACTACGTCTTAGCTGGCGTCGTTAAGGATATTATTGAGCCAGGTCACTACTTGATAACCGCTCGTAACAAGTTCTTAGCGGAACAAGAATTAGAAGCTGTGAGGCCGGGAATTCTCACAAAAACTAGAATAAAAGCCATCAATCTGACCAACCCGCAAAACAATAGCCTGTCTCCTGATACAAAGCCCGGCTATGACTACTTGGTTACACTCGATGCGCCTCTCCAGCCTGGCGACCTACTGAGAGTTCGAAGTAGCGAACACGATCTAGAAGAGAATTGATTCAATAACCTTTACAGTATCTTCGTTGCCTTTAGCAGGGCAACGATAATACCCATAATTGACTCACCCGCAATAATGCCGCTTGCTACGGGCACGATATAGCTCGTCGCTTGCTTGGCTTTAGCCTTATCGAGTGCCAGCGCAATCAAAGCGCCAATAAACATCCCAAGGCTATTGAAGAACGGAATGACCATCGCGAGACCAAGTCCGGTAGCAGACGGTACCAATTTCCTCTGGCTCTCCGGCATAACTCGCTCGAAAACAGGTAGAAAGACTCCGAGGAGCCCACCAATAATTATTCCCCACCGAGCCGTCTCGTGCAGCGCACCAACACCATTTGCCAGAAGATCCGCCACGGCTTTCCACGTCAGGGCAGCTGGTGCAGGCCACTGATCAGTACCCAGTGACGCAGCATCCGGCACCAAAAGATAAAATGCTGGAACAACCACGAGCGTACCAGCGAAAATTCCAAGAAACTGAGCGATAAATTGCTTGCGAGGGTTAGCACCAAGCAAGTATCCACTCTTCAAATCAACTAAAAGATCTGCTGCTGACCCCGCCGCACCTGCTGTTACGGCTGCTGTCATCAAGTTGGCGGAAACGTTATTAGGCGCTAATGCACCAAACGATAGCTGTGTAACCTTACCCATAGCGCCAATGGGCGTAATATCGGACTCTCCGGTCGCGCGACATGCCACAATACCCAAAAAGAATGTCAAAACTACGGCTAATAGTCCCATCCAAATTGTGGTGTCAAAATAAAGATATAATACACTGATGCAGCCAGCACCCGATACGAGACACCCTAGCACAAACCATGACGCAGGAACCTCAATCTGCTCCATCGGATCAGCCTCGTCTCGATGCCCTTTTGACAAGACCTTCGTAACCCCCGACAGAGCCCTTACTACAGTACGCCATTGCATCGCAAAAGCCGTAAGACCGCTCGTTACCATTAACGATGCCCCCGCCCAAGTACTCCAGCGAGCGATCGCCCCGTAGCCGAGGTTTTCGACATTGATGGCGCCTAACTCCACCATCCAAGGTGCTAGAATTAGATAGTTAATACATGCGCCAAGCATCAAAGACCACGCCACACGCCAACCGATAATCGATCCGGCCGCGATCATGATCGTGCTCATTTCAAAGTTTATGGTCCACTTCGACAACGCATGACCATGAAAAACGCCAGGGAAATTTAGATGCCCTGGGATTGAGAAAGGTCGCCCCACATCACGAAGCCACGCAACTAAAGCTCCGCCCAGGCCCGCAAGCCCAAGAGCCCTCGCCTTACTGCTAGCCTCCTGACCCTCGGCATGCAAACTTTTTAATGTTTCGGCAGCAGCGATGCCGCTCGGAAACTTTAACTGCTCAATATTAATCATTTGCCGTTTTAACGGAACGGCCATAAACACACCAAGAGCAGCCAAAAAAATGGTCCAAAGGGTTAACACAGGCCAAGCCATGTGGTTGCCTGTAACCATAAGGTATGCCGCAATGGCTGAGACCATCGTGCCACCCGTGGAATAACCAGCAGACGAGGCCGTCGACTGCATGCAGTTATTTTCAAGAATACTCATCTCTGTTTTAAATAAAAATGGCAGAAGGGTATGGAGTGTCTTCCAAATTGCAAAAGACAGAATACAGGCGGTGATAGCAACGCCTAAGCCCCACCCGGTTTTTAATCCAACATATAAATTTGAGAGTGACATAAAGCCGCCGAGTAGCGACCCCATCAACACAGCCCGCAACGTCAACTGCGGTACTTTGTCTCCCTGATATGTGTTTTTAAACCAGTCAAGCTCGGGGTTGTTTTGAGACGATAGATCCTTTGGGTGGAGTGCGTTCTTTTGCATAAGCCCCTTACGCTGGCTACAATGTTGAATTTTGCAAACGACTTGGTGGCTGTTACCAGTCGAGGATATAAGCAAACATGAGCGGCGCTACAATCGACGCGTCAGACTCGACAATAAAGCGAGGAGTTGTGACAGCCAGTTTACCCCACGTTATTTTCTCATTAGGTACTGCGCCCGAATAGCTCCCATAGGACGTCGTGGAGTCGCTGATCTGACAGAAATAACTCCACTTCGGAACATCCATTTCCATGTCTTGCTCGATCATCGGCACGACGCAGATGGGAAAATCACCGGCGATACCACCGCCAATTTGGAAGAAACCGATACCTGTCTTGCCGCAGTTTTTTACGTAGTAATCGCAAAGATAGATCATGTAGTCGATCCCGCTCTTAAGAGCAGAGCGTTTAACTTTGCCTTCCATAACTCGACCCGCAAAAATATTACCGGTCGTGGAATCTTCCCATCCGGGAACAATAATCGGCAGATTTTTCTCACACGCAGCCACCAACCAAGAATTCTTGGGGTCGATTTGATAGTACTGCTTAAGCAGACCGCGCTTGATTATTTGGTACATGTACTCGTGGGGGAAGTAGCTTTCACCCTTGTCGGACGCCTCTTGCCACACCTGCATAATCGCACCCTCCAGGCGGCGGATTGCTTCGCCTTCCGGAATACAGGTGTCAGTGACCCGATTTAAATGCCTATCAAGCAACGCTTGCTCTGCTTCATCGCTGAGATTGCGGTAGTTGGGTACACGCTCATAAAACTCATGAGCAATGAGATTATATATATCTTCCTCCAGATTGGCGCCTGTACAGGAGATCGCATGAACCTTGCCCTGACGAATCATTTCCGCAAGACTGAGACCCAACTCGGCCGTACTCATGGCACCCGCTAGAGTCACCATCATTTTCTGACCAGATGCGATATGGGCTTTGTATGCTCGAGCTGCATCTTTCATGGCAGCCGCATTGAAGTGCCGGTAGTGATGCTCAATAAAAGAGGAAATCGGACCCATAGCGTGGATGTCTTCCTTTGCTTGATAGTATAAAAGTCGAAACGACCACCATGATATATACGCTTGGTCGCTCAGATGCCACATTTTCTTGAAAATTACGGGGCTATTTTGCCCCTCAGCATTAGCTGCCGCGGTTTGGCTTGGGGCTATCTTCCGCAAAGAATTCCGACATGCGATCATTTAGCCATCTATGAATTCTTGAAAAGTCTCCGAATCTTGTATGCTTCCCCTCGGCCCCCAAAAACACCATAGCCACTGTCGAATTATCGACTAAACGGTTCAAAACTGAGAAGCAATATCGGGCGATGTCCGTATACCCGGTCTTACCGGCAATCACGTCGACACCCTTTCGCCCAATCAATATATCCGTGTTACCCAAGCTTATTTTTTGGGCTCGACCATTGCGCCAGCCGGTAATCACATCGCGCTTGGTCTGCATGATGCCGTTTAAAATTGGAAACCTTGACGCTTCAAGTACGACCTTTGTGTACTCTCGAGCAGTTGAAACATTGTACTGGGACAGGCCATTAGGCTCAGTAAAACTCGTATCTTTAAGACCTAGATCTTGGGCTTTGCGGTTCATGTGCATCGCGAATTCTTGGAGTCTCATACCACAACTATCCATCAGGGCGGGCATGGCACGATTGTCGCTACGCATTAGGGCCGCCTTGAGCAGATCCAAGTTCGAATAGCTCCAATTAGTTGTCAGCTTACTTTTATCTCCGCCTTTGGCCATAAACCTGTTTTCGGCATTCATCTGATGTAGCGCATCCAGCTTCACATGCTGGCACTGCTCCATGTAGACAATGGCGCTCATAAGTTTAGAAAGGCTGGCCACTGGGCGAATCTCGTCTGCCCGTTTTTCAAAGAGAATCTGGCCGACCGGTACGGATACAACAATCGCACTAGCCGACGCAATCTTGGGTGGTCGTGCATCCCCACTCTTAGCCAAGGCCGCACTTTGCGCCCCAAAAGCTAGACCACCTAGCCATGTGGACATCAATACAGCGACGAAATTAGCTCTAACATTCATCAAAAGTCCCTCGACTGGTCACTCGGGCGCTTCATAGCAAGTTATCGGAATGCAGTCGTCCTGCCTTAATCCGACTAAAACGATCCCCTGTTTTCATTTTTTTCCCAATGTTTTCTCTAGGTTACTTAACCGTTCCTCAAGGGATTTTAAACGCCGAACCGCGGCAACCTCGCGCCGCCACTGACTTGCGGGAACAGCAGGGAAACCCATATATTCCCCAGACTCCCGAAGAGACTTCGTCACCCCAGCCAGCGCACCAATTTTTGTGTTATCTGCAATTGACACATTATTACTAACACTGGTGGATCCTGCAAGCACAACTCGCTCCCCAAGCTTAGCGCTTCCGCCCACCCCAGCCCCCGCACAAAGAATCCCATGGGCACCGATCTTAGCACCGTGTCCGACATGTACACTGCTATCCAGCTTTGTGCCTCGTCCGATCACCGTCTCCCCAAAAGCCGCCCGATCGACTGTGCAGCCGGCACCGATCTCCGAATCATCCTCGACTCGAACAATGCCAACCTGTGGAATTTTGGCATTGCCCGTCTCACCGGGAGCAAAACCAAAACCGTCAGCTCCAATTGTTGTATTCCCATGAATCAAAACTCGGTCACCGATAATGCATCCATCCTCAACAACAACGTTGGCTCGAATAATCGTCTGCTGTCCTACAGTTACACCACGGCCCAGATGCACGCACGGAAACACAACACTATTGTCACCAATGACAACACCCTCAGAGATATGAGCGAAAGGGTATATTGTGACCCCTGAACCAATCTTTGCAGATGGGCTTACAAAGGCTCTCTCATCAATGCTACCGGATTCATTGCGTGGCGGGACAAACATCTGAAACGCAATGGCAAACGCCCAATATGGATTTTTGTGGACCAACTGAGGCCTTGGGCAGCTTTCCATGACGGCCCCCACGATTACAACCGCAGCTTTGGTCTCGGCCGCAAACTTTACATAATCTGGATTTGCTATAAACGTGAGATCTCCGGAGGACGCACGATCAATGGGTGCCACGCCTTTAACGATTGCGTCGGCACTACAACCGCTTGGCAAGTGTAGTTGGGCTCCGATTTTACTGGCTAGCTCTTGAAGGGATATCCTCATTTTTTTGCAAACTCCGCGGCTAGGCGTGGTGCCAATCCGATATAGTTCGATGGTGCCCATGCTTTCATGCTTGTACGGACCTCAGCGGGAATTTCGACGCAGCTATCTATTGCAGCGTGGATCATGTCTTTCGTAGTAACGCCCGAACCCCTGGTTGCGGCCTTTAATTTCTCGTACGCATCCACAACCCCGTACCGCCTCATCATCGTTTGAACTGGCTCAGCAAGCACCTCCCAGGCAGCCGAGAGATCTTTTTTAATGACAGTCTGATTGACGGCTACGCGTTTTAATCCTCTCGCAAGAGATGCATAAGCCAAAACAGAATGTCCAATCCCAGTGCCCGTTGTACGGAGTACGGTTGAATCTGAAAGGTCTCGTTGCCAGCGGCTAATAGGTAGCTTTTCAGCAAAGTGGCGCAAGATACTATTTGCCAACCCCAAGTTGCCTTCAGCATTCTCAAAGTAAATCGGATTAACTTTATGCGGCATCGTGCTTGAGCCCACTTCGCCATCAAGCGCTTTCTGCGCAAAATATCCGAGGGATATATACCCCCACATGTCCCGACTAAAGCCGATGAGAATTGAATTTATAAGATGAATCGTCTGCATATACTCGACAAACGAATCATGGCTTTCAATTTGGGTGGTTAAAGGATTCCATGAAAGCTGTAAGCGACTTTCTATAAAATCCTTGGAAACCTCGACCCAATCCACGTTAGGGTAAGCAGCATGGTGCGCATTGTAATTCCCAACGGCACCATTAAACTTTCCAAGTATTGGTTGATTGATTAATGATTTTACTTGGCGACCGAGCCGATAGGTGAACACGGCAATTTCTTTACCTAAAGTCGTGGGTGTCGCCGTCTGGCCATGGGTTCGAGACAGCATGGCCGTGTTGGCTTCGCTCTCTGCTGATAATGTCAGTTGTGAATGCAGATCAGACAACACGGGGATTAAGATTTTGCGTCTCAAGTCTTTCAACATTAAACCGTAAGCGGCATTATTAATGTCTTCGCTCGTGCAGCCAAAATGAATATGAGACAGCGTTTTGTTGTCCGCACCAAGATCAATAAGCCGACGCCGCAGCCAGTACTCAACCGCTTTAACATCATGGTTGGTGTCTTTTTCGATTTGTTTAATTTCAGAAGCCGCCTCGCCAGGAATTGTCCCAACCGCTATCGCCTGCAGAAACGTTTGGGTACCTGACGAAAAGGAAAGACCGATATCTTTTAAGCTCGCCAATTGCAGCAACCAATGGGCCTCAACCCGGAGTCGATAGCCGATGAGAGCTCCTTCACTAACGATAGATGATAAATCATCAAGTTGGCCAGAGTAGCGCCCATCAAGAGGACTTATCGCATTGATTTTTTGACTGTCCAAGCCGACACCCCCCTGAAAATTCCTGACACCGCGATCGGGCCAACATAGTCAAATTTTCTGCTACGAACGAGAGAAAATCGTTTTAACCTGACTAATTTTTAAGCACTTTGTTAAATTCTAAACTAAGGAGCATCTAGAGCTTGAATAAAGGTGATGGCAACTCTAGAAATTGAGTACGGTGACTTTTTTCTAAAGTAACGAAATGACTTCAACTGTGTCCATTAATCTCCGTGGGGGCTATTAAATCCATGAGTCAAGTGAACGTTGTCGTGGGCGCACAATGGGGCGACGAAGGCAAAGGCAAATGGGTTGACGTCCTTGCGGAGAAAACTGACGTCGTTGTTAGATATCAGGGCGGTAACAATGCAGGCCACACGATATGGATTGGCGGCGTCAAGTATGTACTTCACCAAATCCCAAGTGGGGTTTTTCAAAAAAACCTGATCTCTGCAATGGCTGCTGGTGTCGTCATTCACCCTGTGGGGTTGGTCAATGAAATTATAAAAATGACCACCGCTTCCACTGATGCCCGAGTGATCCCAGTAAAGATTACGCCAGAAAACCTTTGGATTTCAGCCCGCGCACATGTCATCACTCCTTGGCATATTCACCTCGATGGGGCCCGCGAATCAAAGTCCTCAACTCCAATCGGCACTACAAAACGAGGAATCGGACCCACCTACTCCGAAAAAGCAAGTCGAACTGGCTTACGGATGGGACATTATGTAAATGACAAAGCAAGGACAGCATGGATTGAAGACATGGCGGCATCAGATCCTGCTTTTAAAAAACATTATGAATCAGAAAAAGCAACTTGGGACGAGTTTCACTTGTCGGCGCAAAAAATTGCGCCCTTTGTTTGTGACGCTGAGACTCGACTAAGAAAGGCTCTGAACGGAGGAAAACGCCTTTTACTTGAAGGCGCTCAAGGCACCCTTCTTGACTTAGATCATGGAACCTATCCTTTCGTAACATCGAGTAGTACGGCAGCTGCTGGAGCATGCAGCAGCATTGGCCTTTCACCTAAATCGATCACTAACGTATACGGCATTGCCAAGGCTTACGTCACAAGAGTCGGAAGCGGTCCGTTTCCAACTGAATTACACGATGATGTTGGCGCTGATATCGCTAAAAAAGGTAACGAATTTGGAGCCACAACCGGTAGGCCTAGACGGTGCGGGTGGTTTGATGCCGTTGCATTTCGCTATAGTGCCGCGGTTAACGGATTTGATGGCGTCATTATCAACAAAATGGATATTTTGACAGGTTTGCGCGAATTAAAGATATGCGTCAAATACAAGCACCCTGAGCTTGGGGAAATCGAAGACTTCCCCTGGGACGCGAATGTTTTGGCAAAATGCGAACCCGTCTACGTCACGCTGCCTGGATGGTCGGAGGACATTCCCAAATCAGGATCCATCGATCAAATCCCTGAGAATGCAAAAAACTATCTTCTGGCCTTAGAGCGCCATACAAATACTCGCATCATGTGGGTTGGCACGGGACCTGGCCGAGAAGAAATGCTTACGCGCTAACTGTCTCTAACTAAACATGAATCAATTGATCTGCATCAAAAGGGCTGCCCCAGCTTAGCTGGAGCTGAACTTCGACCGATCATTCCCGTTAGCAGAAGCAGAGTCAACGCATAAGGCAGAACCTGGACCAACTGATTTGGCAGAGCGCCAAATATTGGTAGCGAGGCTCCCTGTAGCCGCATTTGAAGAACATCTGACGCGCCAAACAGAAGACACGCAAAAAAAGCTTCCACGGGACGCCATTTGCCAAGTATCAGCGCCGCCAACGCCATAAATCCTCGGCCAGCGGTCATGTTCCGAGTATAACTCGACGAGAGGCATACCGAGAGAGCAGCTCCACCCAAAGCAGCCAAAACACCACTGGTGCAAACCGCAAACCAGCGAATTCGAAATACGCTGACGCCAACCGATTGAAGAGCGCCCGGGTTCTCACCGGCGAACGTTAACCAAAGACCAAGTGCAGTGCGACGAAATAGAAACGTCGTTAACGCAAACGCTATAAGCGCCAAAACGATCGGAAACCAGCTAGGTAACCGCACACTGATGTCTAAAGCGGGAGTTGATGCACTCGAACCGAACACCACCTTTGAGATGATGGGTATGCCGCCCCATGCCAACATATTAATAACCGTACCGGCAATAATCTGGTCAACCTTCAATCCAATAACGAGAAGCCCGTAGCACAATGCGCAGACTAAACCCACTAGACTCGCAAACACCATTCCGTAGGCACCAGACCCAATAAAGCTTGCAAAAGACGCCGCCGAAAATGCGCCAGCTAGCATGAATCCTTCCAAGGATATCTGGATGACACCACTACGCTCACTATATAAGCCAGCCAAAGCAGCCAAAAGCAGTGGCGAACTGCATCTCAAAACTGAGACCATCAGGTCTAAAAAATTAAAAAAGTCGCTCATGGGTGAAGCCCAATCGATAATTTTGTTTTCAACCACTGCACAAAAGGCGGCACAGACACCACCGAAAGGACTATCAATGCCTCAATAACTTGAGCCACATCTCGCCCAACCTTTGTTGATTCGATATCTAGCAGCATGGCTCCATGATGAAGCACGGCGAATAAAATAGCGGCTAAAACTATTCCAAGGGGTCGACCACGTCCAAGCAACGCGACCGGAATACCAAGAAAACCAAAACCATCACTAATCTCCAGCCGAAATCGCCAGGACTCGCCAAGCACCATCACAGCCCCAGCAATTCCGCAAATTGAACTTCCAACTGTAAAAACCCAAAACATGGATTTATTTGAATTATACCCCGCCCGGGCAGCTGCCGCGGGAGACTGACGAATGGCTTTGACTTGAAAACCCCAACGCGTCTTGTCCAGAAAAAGCCAAAACACTATCGTCACGCATAGCGCAACTAATACGACCATCGTCGCAGGCGCACCGTCAAACATGGGGAATCTTAAAAGCTGGTAATTTGAATTGATTGTTTTTGTCTCTGGAATTTGGCTGTCAGCCGCTTGAAAAAAAGCTACGACGAGCCAACTAGTAAGTCCAGCGGCAATAAAATTTAACATAATACTACTGATAACCTCATGACCACCCTTAAACGATCTGATCGCAGCCGAAATCGAACCCCAGAGTCCTGAAGCCAGAATGCCGGCAGAGATAGCCGCAAAAACTGAAAAACTATTGGACCAGCTGGACGGTCCGTAAGCGCCAACTAAACCTGCAGCAAATGCCCCCATAAGGGTTTGCCCCTCTGCGCCTATATTAAAATTTCCAATCTGCAGCGGCAGAGCCACAGCCAGCCCCGTGCAAATTAAAATAGTCGCAAAGTAAACAACCATCCCAACATCATACGACGTGCCAAACGCGCCGTCCAAAATCACCCTGATGACATGAATAGGGCTCTCGCCCACGCTCCAAGCCACAATCCCCCCACACCCAAGCCCAACCATTAAAGCCGAGCAGATCCACAATAACTCAACAAGAAAATTGGCAAACAAACTACGTTTCGCACATGACTGATTCAAGATGGATTACCCCCACCCATGGCACGTCCGATGGAGTTCTCTGAAAAATCGCTACATTTGAATTCAGCAACGATAGCCTTCTGAAACATCACGTAAATCCGATCACATAAAGACATTAACTCGTCTAGCTGAGATGAAATGAGCAGAATTGCAGCGCCCTCATCCCTAAACTTGAGAATCTCGTGATGTATTTGCTCAATTGATCCCACATCTACCCCGCGAGTGGGCTCTCCGCAAATAATAAGCTTTGGCTTTCTGGTTAGTTCTCTAGCCATAACAAATTTCTGCTGATTACCCCCTGAAAAACTTTTTATAGCTCTATCGGGATCGCTCGGACGAACATCAAACTCCTCTAGCCTAGGCGGCAACTTAGACCTTGCCTCACTACGACGGAGAAACAAACTCGCCGGAAACGACAACGCCGCGAACTCGTGATCATGCCCAAGAATGTCATTTTCAACGAGATTTTCCTGAAGCAGAACCGCCTCCGAAAGGCGGTCAGAGGGTATTATTGCAACTGAGCTACGTCGAAATTCTGCGCCTGACATACCGCCTGCGTCTTTTTGGAATAGTTTAAAACACCCGCTATCAACGTGGTTTTTTCTTCGATACTCACGGGGGCCACATATAAAATTAACTAGTTCAAGTTGCCCACTACCCTCAACGCCGGCCAAACCAACGACCTCATGGCTATTCACTCTCAAATTAATATTGTCCAGAAGCTTCAGGCTTGCTCTCGAACGCGCTGAGAGATTCTCTATTTGTATAACCATCTCATTGGAATCAACAAACACTCGAGGTAAATGTTCTGACGTGACGTGGCGCCCCACCATGCGATCTGCCATGTCTTGAATTGTCATATCAGAAACATTGCGCGTCTCAATCGATCGGCCACGTCTCATAATTGTGACCCGATTGGCTACATGTTTTACTTCTTTCAACTTGTGAGTTATCACGATGATCGTTTTGCCACGCCCAGCTAATTTTCTTAAAAGGTCCAGAAATTTTTCTGTTTCAAGCGGCGATAAAACAGCTGTTGGCTCATCAAATATCATGACGTCGGCGCCGGCCCAAACTAGCTTTATAATTTCCAGTTGCTGCTGGACGCCCACCGTTAGATCACTCACCAGGCAATTCCAAGGAATGCTAAAACCTAGTTCTTCGCACAAAGCTTCAAGACGCTGCGTTGCGCCAGCGCGATCTATAACCCCTAAACCTTGGAAAAATCCTCTCTCGTGACGACGTGCATTATCTGAATTAATGCGAAATTCATTTCCTAAAAGGACGTTGTCCAGGGCAGAATGAGACTGCGATAACATGAAATGCTGATGCACCATCCCAACGCGATGTGCCAGAGCTCCCTTGGGGCCATGCCAAGGCTTTGGTGATCCATTGAATAAAATCTGACCGCTTGTCGGTTTTTCAAGGCCAAAGAGAAGTTTCATGGCCGTAGTTTTGCCAGCGCCATTCTCGCCGACAATCGCATGGACTTCACCCTTATCGATCTGAAAACACAAATTATCGTTAGCTAATACGTCTCCGTATAGCTTCGTCACATTTTCAAACTCGATAATAGAGTGCTCACCTATATTTGGAGAACCAGTCATCTAGCTTTACTTCTCTCGTAAATAGTAATCAGGAACCTTAATTGCGCCCTTGATAATTCCAGATTTAATCAAGTCTGCCTGCCGAAGCATTGCTTCATTCAATAAACCCTTGTTGTTTTGATCGACAGCCATCTCTATACCGCCTGTGCCAAATCCGTGAAACACGGTCTCGCCTCCTGGTAAGGTCTTTTCAACGGCCGATTTTATTGCGTTAAATACAGCCACGTCTACAGCCTTGACTAAGCTTGTCAAAACTCTGCCAGGTTTGACACCGTTCTGATTACTATCAACACCGATCGCTAAGAATTTTTTTTCTTCGGCCGCATCAAATAAGCCAGCTCCCGACGACCCTGCCGCATGAAATATGACGTCCGCGCCACCCGCGTTCTGAAGTAATGCTAGCTCTTTGGCTTTTGGCGGATTATTAAAAGCATCACCGGTGATTCCGATATAAGCGGACTGGACTTTAATAGTCGGAACGGAATATTTGGCACCCGCCTCGTAACCTAGTGCAAACCGCCGAATCAATGGAATATCCATGCCTCCGATAAAACCGATGTTTTTTGTCTTGGAGGCCAGCGCTGCTATTGCGCCGACAAGAAACGACCCCTCGTGTTCAGCAAACATGACGGACGTTACATTTGGCTGCTTAATCTCGCTATCAATAATCACGAACGAGCGCCTAGGAAATGCTGGCGCCACCCGCTTTACAGCGCCAGCATGACTAAACCCGACTGCAATAACTAAATCAAAACGCCTGCCGGCAAGAGCCCTCATCATGCTTTCTGACGATGCGGCATCCTTTACCTCGACGGTCTTTACGATCACATTCAGCTGACTTTCAGCCCGCTGAGCTCCACGAAACGCAGATGCATTAAAACTCTGATCATCTTTCCCGGCTTTATCAAGCACAAGTCCGACCTTAAAGCCTTCCGAATGGGCCCAGCTCGGAGCTGCAAGGGCTGCAAGGGCAGCAAAAAGCAAAAAAAATATTCTAAAAAATAACGTCAAATGCACCACCACGGCCTCTGGTCTGCAGAGGCTTTTATACGAAGCTCCACCGTACCATGTGTGGTCTGCTAGAATCAACGCGCGAGCGTCACGGCCTTATCGCTTTCGATCTGCATGCGAATATTGTCCGCCAAATTTGCCTGCCCCTTGGCCAAAGACGGCTGTATGGCAATCGTCGATAAACCTTTAAAACTGTACAAAAATGGCTCGTTCGGATTGACGGTCACATACTTGACGCGTTCCTGATTTTTATCAAATATTGCCAGCTTGATGGGGGCAGCAAACGTGGACCCGTTTCCTATCGGCGTTATTCGAATCGTCTGCGGCGAGTCCGTGCTGCTAACCTTAATTCTAGCACCCAATGGGGCAGTGGTCCTTGCGGTCGGAGGAATTGTAACCTCTGAGCCAATCGGCATCTGCTCAACTGGGAACTGAGCAGCACAAACCATGTTTGAATCAATGGAGCAGGCACTAACACCAGCCACCATAAGCAGCCTTCGATATAGACTTTTCATAGGCACCTCGCAGGCGATAGTTGCTCTATTATTGTCCAACACCTGCCAAAGTAAGTTCAAGCTCTTGGCGGCTACTTGCATAATTTAGGGCATCCGCCCTAGAGACCATCCCATTTGTCACAAGGCTGGCCAGCGAATCATCAAAGGTTTGCATGCCATAAGTGTCACGCCCATCCTTGATAAGCTGTCTAATTCCAGAAAAACCCGCACCCTCCAGGATCAGTTCCTTAATTGCGCCGCTGACAACCATGATTTCAACGGAAGCCACCATCCCCCGGCCATCCGCCCTGGGAACTAATCGCTGACTAATCACGGCTTTGAGCGTTCTAGCCATCGAGTGGCGGATATTGTCAGCAGCTGCCCCAGAGAACATACCAGTCAGGCGCCCCAGCGACTCAAGTGCATCCGATGTATGAAGAGTTGATAACACCAAATGGCCAGTTTCTGCCGCCCTAAGAGCTGTCTCAACCGTCTCCCGATCGCGCATTTCGCCTATCATGATAACATCTGGATTTTGCCGCATAGCAGCTCTCAGAGCTGTTTCAAAGGACTCGGTATCCAGCCCGATCTCTCTCTGCTCCACAACCGACAATTCGTCTCGAATCAGATATTCGATAGGATCTTCGATCGTAAGAATATGGGCAGCTCGAGTACGATTAATACGATCGATCATCGCTGCAAGTGTCGTGCTCTTACCGCTACCGGTAACCCCCGTCACAAGGATCAAACCTCGGACCTCTTTTGTAAGGTTGGTAATCACGGGCGGTAAATGAAGCTCGTCTAGGCTTCTAATATGTCCTAGGACCACACGAGCGACGACCGTAATGAGGCCTCGTTGCATAAACGCGTTAACCCTAAACCGATTTCCTTCTGGCGTCTGGTAAGCAAAATCTCTTTCTTTCCGAAGGTCACGTTTACTTTCAGGTAGTAGCTTCTGTAACCATGACAACATTAGCTCGGGCGTTATAACAACCCCGTTCTCCGGTGCCACAAGATCACCACGGTAGCGAAAACGGGGCAAGCACCCAGTCTTCAACACGACATCCGAAGCACCGCCCCGAACAGCTGCAGATAAAATTTGATCAAGCTGCATAGATGAGGCCTCAACGCAGTTTCAATAGAAGAACCATAAGCGTTAACGTCATTGCCATCTGAACTAAACTAAACCGCACGAGCACTTGTGGGGTGCTCCAGTTCATATTTTTTCGAACGTGATCGTGTAATGGAAAACGAATATTCTTAAAAATCGAAATTTTAAAAAACCGAAGAAGCGCGACTTTAACGAGTCCGGTGCCCCCATTCACGAGAAGTACGCCGGCAACAACTAAAGCCAGAAATGGATTACCGCACTTCAAGACCAAAACACCTAGAAGAAAGCCAATGGCCCGCGATCCTGCATCTCCCATAAGGAGCGAGCTAGGATGAGCATTATGCCAAAGATATCCTCCCAGCGTGCCAGCCACTGAGAGTGCTAAAATCCCATACGTTGCGCCGTCTTTGTAGTGGGGAACCAATAGGTAACTGGACATCTCCACATGCCCTAGCACGAAGTACAGCAGTCCACCCAAGCTTAAGAAAGCAATACCACTTAATGTTCCGCTCAAGCCGTCAACACCGTCACTGCAATTGGTTGCGTTGATAGCAGTCCAAATCCACACGACGGCTAAGGGTATCGCTATTGCTGGGGATAACAAAAGCTTCACCTTTGTGAATGGCAGCCATATTTCAGTGGGCTCAAGCCCACCCAGTAGCAGAGCAGCAGCTAATCCAATAATCAAATCGATAGCACCTTTTAAATACTCCCCCCAAGCGTCAGAGGCTTTATCGTCAAGAAAGCCGAAAACACTAGCCACCAACGTCAAAACCAAGATCCCACAGACCTCTAGCGATAGTGGCAGGACAAAAAGCTGCACGGCTAGAAAAAGTGGTATAAAAACGATACCGGCACCAGTTGGTTTACCCTGTGAAAGCAACGCCTCGACAGCATGCGCTCGGCCCCGGTCACGTGGGCAATACCGTTCTGCTAGCCGCGGTAATAACCTCCATGTCAGCAAACCACAGGCAACGAACCCGAGACCTCCCAGAAAAAAATGGGACGCGAGAAGCCGAAATGGCCCCCAAAAGTTTTCGAGAACCGTACCTAACCAGTAAAGCATGCCTATGATCCCTCGAAGGCGACAGAAGATAACCTGCCGAAATTATACCTTACTTCCGCTCAAAGACGCAAAAAATGCAACTCTGCTGTTTATTTTGGCACAATAGTGGGACGGAGCACTAGAAGCTATAGCTTGCTGATATGCTCAGGGAATACGCACTGATCTGACTCCAGTTTTCTTTTAGCATCTTTAATTTAAAATCTGGATTCCCAACCTTTAACACACGGTCTGAGTAATCGTAAGACGCGCTCGCGCTGACGAAACTTACTGGCGAGTACTTCACTTTAACTCCGTATTTCATTGCCGACCCCGATGCTATAACTTCATCGGGGCCTTCCGCTGTTGTACTACTCTTCGCCACTGGCACACTATCAATCTGAATTGCGCTAGCTGCAAGCGATGCAGACAGTCCAATATCGAGAGTATATGTAAGCTCGCCCCTTAAGGACGTCTCCGAGAGGCTCGTTGAAGCCGCAGTTAGTGGTAGCCGCTCCTTGTCAAACTTGGCAACTCCAAGTTCCAGATCAAATTCACCCAAATCTCGAGTAAATGACAGCTCCAAATCCGTCTGTGACTTAATACCACTGCTGACCGGATCATTTGTGGTCAAAGACCCCGTAAACGACGTGGTCCCAATATCGCCCCCGTGAGAGAGAGAGATTTTACTAGTGGACGAACCAGATTTGGAGCTCGAGCCTTTTGTTTTACTCGAAGAAACGCTGTGGTTTAGGGAGAAGTCCATTGAATCAAAGTCTCCGGAAATTTCACCACCTATGGTCTCATCCGTGCTTTCACTCTTAGATGTACTTTTGCTTGTTGTGTTTGCCAAATCGTAACTGGCGCTTACATCAACTGCATCTGTCACTGGAACTAGGCCCGCAAGCGAGATAGCCATTTTGGTCTTTTCTTTTCTTGAATCAGAACGTGTCACTTGATTTTGAACGTTCGATGGATCGTCCTCAGGGGCAACCAGCTTGGACGTTGACGTTCGACTATCTGATGACGAGTGGGATGGATTAAACCCTAGCTCAATTTCCGGCTGACCACCAAAGGACCTAGGCTCACCAAGATATTTCAAGCCAAGATCAAAACCCACTTTGAAATTCACACTATCACTTTGATCGCGATTGTAGCCGTTGTAATCTGTCGCTTCCGAACTGCTGGCGAATTCACCGCTGGGTATGAAAATAAATAAAGCCCCCGATTTCGGCGGTTCTTCTTTGGGCGTAGGCTTTTTGCCTGGAACGCCGCCAGGGAGCAACGGAGTTGGCTGAACAGCCTCAATCGTAGGCGGAATAACTGGCGCGGAGCGAATGACGTAGTAATTTGGTCCTCCGCTGACTGGGCCTTGAAATCTTTGCTGCCTCAAACTTCTGATTGTCGACAATAGCTGTCTTCGCGTTGCCTTCAACGAGGCGGGGATTTTCTTTGCTGACCTCAAAGCTGTGCTAGCCTTTTCATAAAATTGCAACTGCATGTATGCAATACCCACATAATATAGTGCAACATCCCTAAATGGATGATCAGGCGGAATAAGTCGATAAACCCTCACAGCATCTGCGTACCGTTTCACGTCAACCATCGTAAATAAATAATCGACAGCCGCGTCCCTAGGAAGCTCCTTGATGGGCACTGATCGAAAAAGTTTTGCCGCCCGAGCGGAATTGCCAAGCATATAGTAGCTCTGGGCGACTAGGACTGTCGGAAGTCTGCTTGCCGACGTCCGTCTCTGCGCCGCGGCAGCATATTGAATCGCCTCAGCGAATTTACCCGCAGCAAAATATTCTTTGGCTTTTTGATAAAGACCGGAGGCCGTGAGCTTTTTATCTAATGGCGCCTTAGCTGTGTTTCTACTAGACCCACGTAACGGGGGCTTACTAACTTGTGATGGCCTATCATTGCGCCCGGCACTTTTAACTTGCCTATCCCTATTGTTGGCCAAGACTATTTCTGGGCAGCAAAAATATAGACTTAATAAAAACACACCTTGGCGCGCTAATCCGCGCTCAAAAGCAATCCGCCAAATTTTTCTGCAAGCCTGCACCATCCTGGATCGCCTTCAAAGTCATCCTGACTTCGCAAAACCATTATTCACAATTATTTCAATTTCAAATCGGGATATTCTTGCTCAATCTTCGATAAAACTTGAGCAGGACTATCGCCTGACGCAAGATAGTTAAGCATTTTCATTTCAGGACCCAGATCAAATCGCCCCATAACATCCTCTGTCTGAATTTTCCCAGCTAATAATTGTAATCTTTGGCTCAATTGCTGTTTATCAACCTGAATATCCGCTGACTGCAACGCTATCCGTAAAACAGCAAAACCGATGCGCTCATCAAAGAGAGGCTTCAACTGTGGATCTATTCCATTGATACATAAATTTAGGTCCTCCACACGGACTTGCGACTCAAGACATGAGATCCTGGACAAAATCCCCGTAACGGGCGCCTGAGTTGACCTGCCATTATTAATAACTTCAAGCTGGGATTTCAGCCTACCAAGGACCATGTCAGAAACACCTTCTGGCACATCCACCGAAACCTCCACATCGGACTTGGCGCCTGACGCCAATGATCGCATCGCCGTAAAAGCAGTCATTATGCATCCCTCAAGATAGCTCCTCGGGCGACTCCAGCCTTTTTGTGGGCGCCTGCGGACCCAATCTGGATCCATAGCTAACAGCTTTGTCCAAGGATTTTTTTGTAAAGACTTTCCTTGTACGAACGTGATGTTTTGATCCGACGCCTCTTTCCACTTACGCTTCCAAAACTCCACCGAACATTCCTGTGGCGCGACCATAGGCGCATCCCCACGCAGGAGTTTTTGTGACACACCGTCAATTGCGCCTGTTGTAAAATATGCATACATTCGCAGATAAGGTAACCAGATGGCTTGCTGCTTTTGTGATTTAACTAGCTTGCCTGCTTGCGGTATAACGTTTAAGCCCATGATGTTTAAAAATTCAGATGGATCTTGTTTTTGGGCCGCCACAGCAACATCATCAACACTTGGATACTCGTCACGTTGCATCAGAATAAAAACGCTCACACCGATTGACACTGCAAGGGTTAAAAACGCCACCGTTTTCCTTGTCTTGGATTGGCGATTTCGTTGCTCCATGTAGGTCTGAAAATCGTTACGAGATCGGCGCTGCTCATCTAGATTCTTCTTTTGATCCTTCCTCGAGTCTTTTCTCGAGATTACTTTGGCGTGACCAGTGTTTTCACGCCAAGATAGCGGAAGTTCTTCTCCAAATATTTTTGCAAGTTCTGGGTAGTGTTTTAGCAATTCGTCTTTTCTGTCCAATACAACCCAAGGTCCACAATGACCAGAAACTTCATCTTGCATTCCAAATTCCAGGCGATCAAACCTTTGCTTAAATTCTGACGCTGCCATTGGCCCCAGAAACTCTCGGCACTCACGTCTAACAAGATAATAACGACTACGGGACACGGTTATTTCCTCACTTCACAAAGTAAAACAGTGATATTGTCCCGCCCACCGGCAGCGTTTGCCGCAGCAATCAATTGCCCAGGCAAATCGTCGATTTTGGGTTGGCTCTTCTTGACAATGCTTGCTATCTCCTGATCTGAAATCATCCCACTGAGGCCATCTGAACACGTTACAAAAATCTGACCAGGCTGAATGTCAAACTCATAGATGTCAACTTCGCAGTTCGGACCAAGACCTAAACCTTTCACCAGCGCTTCATCTCGTGCGCCTGGAATTATTTGGTGGGGTCTCAACCACCCCCTCTCAGCAAACGTGCCTACATTGTGGTCAATCGTTAATTGGAATATATTTCCGTCCTGATAAAGATAGGTCCGGCTATCGCCGATGTGCGCGAGATGAAGCCTGTCCCCAACAAACGCCAAGCAATTCATGGTCGTACCCATTCCCGCGATCTCAGGCTCTGATTGGCCCCGCGCTAAGATATCGTCATTTAATTGATCGATGGCGCTTATTAAGAAACTATTTACCTCGCCATGTCGAATAGACTCCGCCGATTGAAAGGCTTTTTTCATGGAGGCCACTGCGATTGATGATGCCACTTCACCACCCTTTCGTCCTCCGATGCCATCAGCCACGACTCCGAGGCCGTGTGCTTCATCGAAATAAATACTGTCCTGATTTGCTTTGCGCTTACGACCGATATCGGTTGCACCCGCCATGCGAATCCGCATAAGCCCCCCCATGAATGTCACGTCAAAACCTGCCGCATGTATCGGACATTTCAGGGAAAGCTTAATATTCCGGGCCCTTGCTTCAGGGTAAATATCTGAAGCGTGGCCAAAGATGCCTCGCCTGATGTATAAGGAGAGTCTTATTTGTTTTTTTACAAACTCAAAAAGCAGGGCATTAATGCTCAACATTTCAGCTAAATGGTCCCGATTTGGGACCTCGATTTTCAGCCTAATGACACAGGCAGCCAACAAACACGGAGCGGTGAATCTCGCCCAAGGTTTCCCCAATTTTGATGGCCCACATGAGATCAAACAGGCCGCAATTGATGCGATCCAAGGAAACTTTAACCAATATGCGCCCTCTATAGGACTCCCTCGACTACGGGAGTTAATCGCCTCAAGGATTAACAAAAAGACCGGACTCAACTACGATCCTGAGCATGAAGTTACGATTTTTTCGGGAGCGACTGAGGCATTATTTTGTGCTTTTCAGGCGTTTTTCGGACCAGGTGACGAGATACTGGCGTTTGCACCTTTTTTTGATTGTTACCCTGCTGGGGCATTCTCGGCCGGTGCGAAGCTTGTTGAGGTACCACTTCGGGCCCCGGACTGGACGTTCTCTCTCCAAAATTTGGAGTCAAAATTAACCAAAAACACTAAAGCTATTCTTATCAACACGCCCCACAACCCAACAGGACGCGTATTTTCACGTGACGAGATGCGGATATTAGCTGATTTTGTTCAAAAAAATGACTTACTGGCTATTACGGATGAGGTTTACGAAGAGCTTGTCTACGATGGCTTAGAATTTACACGATTCGCGTCGTTACCCGGTATGCGCGAGAGGACAGTGGTTATCTCAAGCACCGCAAAAACGTTCAGTTTAACAGGCTGGAAAGTTGGCTTTGCCTATGCGCCCAAGGATCTAACGTCCGAATTGCGCGCAGTTCACCAATTTACAGTTTTTTGCAGCTCAACCCCTCTTCAAGCTGGAATGTGCCGTGCCTTAGAAATGCCCGAGAGTTATTACGACCAGCTTCGGTCGGACTATACTGAGCGCAGAGACCTTCTTTGCCATGGCTTACAGCAGCTTGGTTTTAAATTCAGAAGACCAGAAGGCACCTACTTCGTCGTAGCTGACTACAGTCACATGTCTAGCCTTCCAGATCAAGAATTTGCGTTATGGCTGACCGAAGTTAAAAAAGTTGCCGTGATTCCAACTAGCGTTTTTTACGATAACCCCACGGTGGCCCGTTCAAAGCAAAAATTTGTTCGATTCGCATTTTGTAAAGACCTGGGAACTATCAAGTCAGGACTAACTCATCTCTCGAGCTGACCTGAACGACTAATATCTAAAAGTTCAACCCAGCCCGGGTTACCAGCAAAATAATCACTTCGCTCCTTGGCATGACCAAGTGACGCCCAAAGCGCCATAGCTGCCGTCATAAATGCGTGGAAGGACTCAACACTTATAGCAATCTGACTCATACTATCGTCGTCAAGCTTTATGCCGAATGGCTTTGTATCAGCCCGCGATGGCGCTTGTGTCACACGCTTCAAGATCTCCATTCTGGTACGAAAGCCCTGTTCAAAGGCTCGATAACCCCGAACCCAGTCCTTCTGACCATGCACTCCCTCCAACTGCCGAAGCAGGAAGGGAACATTAGTCTCCCGTAACTCCAATTCGGGCATAGCAGCCCGCAGCCTACGCTGCAGCGTTCTGGCGCGAACCACCAAGGGAGCCAGATTTGCGCTATAGCTTGGCTCCATGTTTCCGAACTCGCTACCGCGACCATACATGGCGTCCCATAGCCTTAAATTTTGCGGATTGAGTGGTCGTAGCTTATGTCCCCCTTTACGCCCCCGCTTTTGATCGATCGCTAGCATCATGCCAACGGCTACATCATCACACCGAACAACGCCAGGACAACTAGGACGCTCACATTTTACGCAAGGCGGCTCCGACGTTGGGCAATCGACAAATACATGCTGTAGCGTTGGAGACAGACTCAAAATATCAATTATGCGCTCATCAGAAAATAAGCTGCCAACTGACCCGATCTTCTCATATAATGAGACAAACTTAGACTCGGAATTGTTTGACGATAGAATCACCACAGCTGATTTTTTCGCATTGGGTCCAGACAGGTGTATGCCCGCAACGACAACACCTCCCGAGTGGGTAGAATCGCTCGTACGCCGAGCTTTTAGGTCGAGGGGATTTAACATTTTAGCCCGTCCATATAGGATGATTCTTTCCTGTTTGATGCTAACCTGCTGTCTCGCAGGTTACAACGACGCAAAAAGTGCGCCAGAGCCCAGTCAAACGCGATCGATCGCCCCAACCAACACCATTCAGGCAGCAAGGGCCGAATTCGCTAAGGGTCAGTGGGACACAGCTATAACCCTTTATCGTCGCCATCTACGTGCTGTCCCCAACGACTACCAGGCTTGGAATCAACTTGCGGCCGCATATTATCATTCAGGCCAAGTAAGAAGTGCCCTCAATACGCTGCAACGCCTTCAGAGGAACTCTCCCGATCGATCCTTCAATTATTTCTACCAAGGCATGTGTCTCGCTGTTTTAAGCGGAGATAAGAGCGCTCTCAAGCATTGGGAGTTTGCAGCATATTGGCAAGACGAGTTTGGCGCCCGCGCAACTTACGAGCTCGGCGCTGCCCACTACCGAGCAGGAGATGATGGTAAAGCAAAACAGTGGCTAACCACGTACATTCAAAAATTCCCCCGTGGGCCTGATGTCGCATCGGCAAAGGAGCTCCTAAAATCAATAAATGAAGGCGGTAGCCGTATTGACCCTGTCAAGGCTTTCGAACGGCCTGATCCGGAGCTGACGGTCTTCAAATACCACCCCTGGTCTCTGTTCAATTCTCCACATTTTTGGCAGGTCCAAGTACAGTCTCGTGGGTTTGAACAGCAAATCTATGAGCCAACCACTAGCGAGGGTTTGAAGGAAAATACAATCACCGACTATTCTCTCGGAGTTAAAGCATCGATTGGTGTTGGGCCGATTCGGCAGAAGGGTGCAACGTCCTTCGCAGGTTATACGTATATCCAAGACTGGATCATCCAAATGGAAGCGCTTGAGGGGTTCTTCTCTAGCCTTAATCTTGAACTGCTCCCCATTCGGGGGGACATGATGGAGAGGACACACCGATTTTTTGGCGATGTCAGAAAGCAATTTTCAACAAATTTATTCGCTGGCGCATACGCTAGAATTGAGTTCTCCCGGGTCGGCAGTAGCTTTTTCCCCTCTCCTGATGATTCGAGCCTAAAAGTGGTAACACCAACGACCGACTCTCAGCTTTTGATCCCCTGGGTCGGCTGGACTTGGTCGGAGACTTCACGTTCGCAGTTTTCGTTGTATCTGAGGAAAGATATCCACCTGCAAAGTTCAGAACATAGTAATAAAACATTCGACATCAACTTTAACTCTGAACAGCCAGCCATAAGTTTATCACTATCTCACGCGCTAGATTTCCCTTCGCGCGACCTTCAACTAAATTTTGACCTGTTCCAATACGAATTTATTTTTAATGATTATTTCTTGGACTACTCACGCTTGGGCGGCATTGCCGAGGCCCAGTATGAGGTTTTTAAAGACTTTGGAGCAAAACTTCTCGTAGGTATGTATCAGGACAGCTACAAACTTCCGCACATAAGAACCGGAAAATGTGGCGCACCGGCGGCCGCAACAAATGGAGAACAACAAGGTGATACCACGCGTTCCTCCTGCAGGCGCGCCGATGCTGGCCAGATGCTTCAAGTTGCGTTATACTGGGACAAATCACCGAATTTACGCTTTTCATTTAATGGACTAATGGTTGAAAACAAAAGCAATCAGAAAGTTTTTTCCAAAAGCAAGCTTGTGTACGTTGGTGGCGTAAGCTGGGCTTTTCCAGGGACAGTGAGAGTATCCAAGATGACAGAGCGCTTTGCGGACGCGGCCTTTACCAAGGACACTTTTGAATGACATCCAGTAGCTTACAAGGCGTTTTAGTTGAGTGCAAAAGCTCCAGAATACCGGTCTTCATTGCCAGCAGCGGTCTCGATATCGCTTTCCAAACAGTCATCAAGGAACTGCAAGACAACACAATCATTTTAGAGAACAAAGTAAGGCCGGAATACATCGCCCGCTTTGCAAGTGGTGGAAAGTTTTTTCTTCAATGCAAAATGCTCCGCCTTCAGTCGTCGATAGTGCAGCCTAGAGGAACTTTCATGGCTTTCGAGATTGAAGACAATTCAGCTGTTGAAGAAACCCGCCAATCAGAACGTTTCATGTTCAGCCCTGAGGAAAAGGTTATTGCTGAAGTCATCAATCCATTTGACAATGAAACAACCCTTCGGCGCAGCGTTATGGACATGTCGGCAACTGGCTTATCCCTCAGAATTAACTATCCGACAAAGCCTTTTAGCCCGGGCGTTTTACTTCCTAATATACGTGTTACGATCGATGGTAAACTATGGACAACGGCCTCTGCAGAGGTCGTTTATAACCGGAAATTCCTTGACCTTGAGGGCTCTTTGCGGGTTCAAGTCGGTCTTAAATTTCTGAGTCCACAGAGCGCTAATATCAAGTAATTAACAAGAAAAGGATCATCCTTGGCGAGCCCCTACAGCAAGCTAGAAAAATGGCAGCGAATGTACGTTAATCGCTCTCTGAATATGGAGCGGATCAAGGCCATCGGCTTTGATATGGATCATACTTTGCTCATGTATAACCGTGAGGCTTTTGAGTCGCTTGCATTTAGAGAGACACTTAATAAGTTTATCGAGGCGGGCTACCCCGAAGAGCTTTCTGAGCTGCAGTTTAAACCCAACTTCTTGATCCGTGGGCTTCTCGTAGATATGGATCGCGGTAACTTGTTGAAGGTTGACGGTCATAAGTATGTAAAAACAGCGTTTCATGGGACGCGCCTGCTAGATAAAGGCACTCGCCATCAAACTTATAATAGCGAATCATTCAAGGCACAGGAATTCCTGAGTGTCGATACATTCTTTGCTCTGAGCGAGGTGCAGCTGTTTGTTGAAATTGTCGACTTCATGGATGCTAATCCAAGTAAAATAAAGAAAACATACCGTGAGGTTTACAGTGACCTTCGTAAATTTATTGATCTTAGCCATGCCGACGGCTCAATAAAAAACTTAGTTATGGCAAACCCCGCACAATTTGCGCGCAAAGATAAGCATTTATCAACGGCTCTTATGCGGCTTCTGGACGGCGGAAAATCCCTATTCTTGCTGACGAATTCAGGCTGGGACTATACGAACCGCATGATGAGCTACATTCTTAGCGGAGAGCATGAAGAGTTTCCTGACTGGCAGGACTACTTCGATTACACCATTGTTTCATCCGGCAAACCTGGATTTTTTACAGGATCTCAGCCGTTCCTCGAAGTTATGACGGACTCTGGATTACTGAAACCCCATACTGGAACCCTGATCAAAAATCGGGTCTATCAAGGGGGCAACGCGGGTCTTTTTCAAAAAATCACGAAATTTAAAGGTGACGAAATTTTATATGTAGGCGACCATATTTTTGGCGACATCATGCAGTCAAAAGGGAAGCTCAACTGGCGCACACTTCTAGTCGTAGAAGAGCTAGAGCATGAGCTTGAAAACCTTGAAAAAATAAAACCAATTTTTCAAGAAATTCAACACAAGAACCACGAGCGCGAATCGTTGGATGAAGAAATCCAGAAAACCAGGTCAAAACTCATGTCTGTTCAGAGACATCTAAAGGTCTCCCTACGTGATGGCGATGCGAAGAAAGCCCATCATCTTGAAAAAGAACTGGATAAATTCGCCCTGAAAATAGATGAGAAATCGCCTATTCTCGCCAAGCTTGATAACGATATCAAAGAGTTGCTAGCCAAAAAAGAGACGTCCCTACACCCCATCTGGGGAGAGCTCATGAAGGTGGGGCTTGAGAGAAGCCGATTTGCGTACCAGGTAGAGGGGTTTGCTTGTGTCTATACGAGCCGAGTCAGCAATTTGCGCTTCTACAGCCCTCAAAAGAGATTTTCTAGCTTTCATGACATTTTGCCACACGATCCTTGAAGTTTCTCGAACTTCCCAGATTTTTAGCTATTGAATTGTTGGGTTGAGTTTTTCGCTCCAGGCGGTGCTATTTTGCCTAGTTAAACTTAACTCGCCGAAGAGCCAAGTCAGCTTAATTTTTGACAAAACTACGCCGATAAACCGTCGGTGAAAATATGTTTTTATCAGAACTGACGAGGAAAGAATTTCGATGAGTGGACAACTCATAGGTCATCGCTATCGCGTACTGCGAAAAATCGGCGAAGGCGGCATGGCCGTGGTACATCTTGCGATTGATGAAAAGCTCGGACGAGATGTCGCGATAAAAATTTTGCGCGAACGTTATGAGAATCATGATGAGATTCGAATCAGATTTCAGCACGAGGCACGAGCGATCTCATCCTTTGATCATCCTAACATCCTAAAAGTTTACGATTTTTCCGGAGAGGAATCTCGTCAACTTTGGATCGTCACGGAGCTCATACACGGAAGAAACTTAGCCCAGATTCTGGAAACTACACCGAGCGGCTGGCTACACCCCGTCATCGCGGCTTCGATCGTCAGAGAAATCTGTAGGGCGTTATCCAGCGCCCACGAGCACGGTGTTATTCACCGCGACGTCAAGCCAGAAAACGTCATGATCACACATCATGGCACAGTTAAACTCATGGACTTTGGAATCGCTAAAATTCAACGCATTACAAGCATGACTCAGACAGGGATGTTCATGGGATCTCCGAGCTACATGTCACCCGAGCAAGTCCGGGGACGAGACGTTGATCCGCGAAGCGATATTTACAGTTTAGGTGTTCTTTTCTACGAGCTAATAACCGGTAAACTGCCCTTCACGGGTTCCTCAACCGCTGATATTGCAATGCGGATATTAAATGGCGATTTCGCGCACCCTAGATTTATCATGGCAGGGATTCCTGACAGTATCGACCAATGCATCGTTCAATGCATGTCGCTACAACCTGAAAATCGACCACAGTCAATCGAAGCCGTCGGTGAGACCATCGACCATTTACTTGAGTCATTTGGAATGGATAGCAGCCTGAAAGAATTGGAGCGCTGCTTCAAAGATCCAAAAGCCTACGGTGACCGACTTGCAAGAATTCTTCGAGTTTCTGAGGCAAAGCAAGAAGCAACCGTCCTCATTCAAAATCCACAGGCGAACCCAGTCGCGAAGTGGAATGCTGAAGCAATAAAGTCACCCATACCACGTCCTGACATATCAGGTGAAAACTTGCCGTCTGGATCTCAACGCAGGGACCACTTGCTACCTCCTCGAGCCGTCCCGCATTTCACCAAAAGGCAACTAACTGCAGAGGCAATTTCAGCCCACCTTCCCGAGCGTCGCCACCAACAACGGGCCACCGAACCAACAAGACTGGCATCGGGAAGTAAGTTTGGACAATATAACGACAAAGCAGTGCCTGCTCCGGTCGCGGTACCACGACAAGAGCCCATACGTCACGTTCAAAAAATTAACCCACATCAAAATCCCCAAATGCTGCGTAACCAGGTTCCGCAAATTCGACGGGATGTTCGGCCGGCCTCCAGGATCGTACCGGCCACGCCTAAGCGAGCGCCGCGAAATGTTGGATACTACGCTCAAGAGACATACTATCCCACCCGTGGTTCGGGCGCGTTTTCAAAACTTGTGATCGCCATACTTCTTCTTTCATCGGCAGCAATTATATGGATGGGTAACAATCGAAATACCGCAACAAAATCTCGACAAACGATTGCGGCGACCACGAAGCAAAAGAAAATTAAAATCGAGCGCAAGGATCCGGAAACTTTACCTTCAGTTGAAAAATCACCGACCGCTGTTCAGGCCCAAACCACGCCAATTGAACTTGCTGAGAACGAAACTTTGGTCCCAAGATCCAATACCAATAATGATCCATTACCAAAATTCGCCCAAAAACAACGTGAAAGCAAAGAGAGCCAAACAAATCCAAATAAGAAGCGTCTAAAGGTAACTAACCCGAATTTTGAAACAAATAAGGACAGCAAGCCACGATCATCGACGAATGATACGCCAGCAAAAATATCATTAGAATCAAAACTAAAATCAAACAAACTGGAACAAACCGGGCGCCCCATTGCGACCATAACAACTAACGGAAAACCAAGTCAGGCAATTCCGGCGGCTAAGATCAACGCATCCACACAGGAGATTGATAATTCCCTCCAGGACTCCGTTGTGTCCGCGTCACCAAGATCAGTCAACAAGAGCACTGATACAGCGATGACTTCGGCGCCAGATGTGAAAAGGCAAGTACAGAAAGTTCAAATAAGCGTATCTAGCAGTCCAGCAGCTGAGTTGTTTATAAATGGGCGAAGGCAAGGGACCACAAACGATGGCGGCTCTTCAAGTCATTGGATCGAATTAGAAAATGGCAACCACAAAATTGAATTACGACGAGCTGGCTTTGCGGCACGCAAAGAAACAATTTTCGTATCTACAGATCTAAGACAGCGCTTCGGACCGTATTCATTAACCCGTGCCGATACCGCAGGCGCTCAGCGCGGGGGTTACAAACTGACGATCTCAACAAACCTTCCTCCGGTAGACGTATCTATTATTAATATAGAGAGTAACGCAAAACAGACTATAAATCTCACGCAACCCTCCAAAACGATAAGTCTTGATCAGGGAATTTATGAGGTGACCATGAGCAGAAAAGGAGACGTCAGGAAACGGAGACTCGATTTTTCGGGTAGTACACAGCAACTAACATTCAGTGTGGAGTTTAGAGAGCCGGGGCAAAAAGAATAGAAGGAATAAAGATTAAATGTTTGTAAGAAAAGAGAAAATGTTCATAACGCCATTGTCACGCCAGATCGTGTCAATCGTTTGCGTTCTATTGATCATTTTCAGTATTCCACAAACATCAATGGCTCAAGCATGGAAGCCTGGACGATCCTCGCTTATGAAAAATGACTTTAAGTCAGCTAAAACTCAACTCTCAAGAGCTCTCAAAACCGCTAAACCTGGCTCCGAGAGGGCGGAAACTTATAAATATTTAGGCGTTGCCCAGTATATGTCCGGCGACAGAAATGGCGCAGTTGCATCATTCAAGATGGCAAAGGCAAATAACCCTCGCATAAAACTTACGGCTGCCGAAGTTATTGACGAATCCGTAATCCCTGTATTTAACAGTGCTCGAGCAACATCATCAGGTGGCGTTCCTCAAAATAGACCGAATAAAATTGCCTCTGGACAGTCCGCAAAGGCCCCTGCGGTTACACGACAAAAATCAAAACGAACACTGTTGAAAGTAATTTCCAACACCCAAACCGCAAGCATCAGCATTGACGGAATCACTTATGGAACAGCCGGCCAAGAAATTGAAGTTCAACCCGGCACAGTCATACTTGAAGTGTCAGCAGCTGGTTTTAAGCCGAAAGCTATCAAAGTCCAGCTTCGCCCCTTAACATCCAGTGTAGTTACCGTAAATTTAGATAGAATCGTGAAACCAAAACCAAAACCTTCAGTCGCCGCAAGAAATATACCATTACCAAATACTGGCATACCCATGCCCGGAGCGCAGCAAGCCAAAACGAAAAGACCGGGTGGAAAAGGCGATCTGTTTGGCGATGACCCTATGGCTTATCAGCCTTATGCGCCTATACCTCAAGCCCAAGCTCCTGGAACATACGTCACTCCTCCGCCTGCCCCAACTCAACCTGTTCAGCCGATGCAGGGTTATGGACAGGCGCCAGGAATGTATCAACCTATGCCTCAGTATTCGCCACCGCCAATGGCCGCTTCGCCGTATCCTGTGTATCCACAGTACGCGCCACCTATGCAACCATACGGTATGCCCTATTATCCGCCGGCTCCATACGGCGGTTATATGGCGCCGCCAAATCCTTACGCCTATGCGCCACCACCCCCAGTAGCACCATACGGTGGACCTCCAGCTGCAGCTGATCCTTACGGCGGATATCTGGGCCCCCCCATTGAATCGTCCGCTGACTCTGGCTCGCCGCCGCTTGCCGACGGGCCGCTCTCGTCCGACGACGGTATGCCTCCGGCGCCTATCGTTGCTAGCAATCCAAAATCCACCGCAAAAGCGGCTGCTCCCGTGGATAATTGCGGAGCCATTCGACTTTTACCGTTCGGAGCTGGCCAATTCTGCAACGGAAGTACACTAAAAGGAGTCGTATTCCTTGGCGGCGAGGTCGCTGCTCTCTACTTCTACCGCTCAAATGCGGCCGCTGCCGAAGCCTACCAGAAAAAACTTAACGCCATTCTTGCACAGCGGGCAATCGACAAAGAACCTCTAACAGAGCCAGACGAAATTCAGGCCTTTGATAACGAGACACAGAAGAAGAAGGATCAAGGCACTGCAGCCATTGAAAAAGCGAAACAGAACTCTCAATATTCACTTGTGTCATTTGTGGGACTTTGGGGGTTGGGCGTGCTAGATGCATATATAAACAAACCAAAACCAAAAACAAAAAAAGGCGGAAATAGACCACGCATAAATTACTCTATGGATCTTGACTTAGATGTTGCGCCCCTCGGAACCTGGGCTGTCACTATGCCACAAACACTCGGTAGCGAGCAGAATATGATCGAAGCGGACTACTTGTTCGGTTATACACCCATGCGCGACCCGCAAAGTGACGAATTGCGCCATAGCCTAACTTTGGGCGTTAAGCTTCAACTATAAAGGCTCACGGAAAGACCGATGACCGGAAAACCGAAAACAGGCGAGGATGTAAAAGCCATTATCAAGCAATGGTGCATCGCGTTGACTGGCGCCGTCGCAACAGGCAAATCGACCGTGGGTACCATATTGAAATCGATAGGAATGACCGTCATCGACGCTGATCAACTCGCTCGCGACGTGGTACAGCCAGGTCAGCCTACATTAGAAAAAATACGGGAAGCCTTTGGCGCCGGCGTCATCAGCAAAGAGGGCGCTCTAGACAGGGATAAACTCCGTGATATCGTAATGACTGACCCGACCGCACGAGAAAAACTGGAAATTATAATGCATCCAGCGATTCAATCTCGATTCGAAACCTGCGTGACGACCAACAAACTTGGTCGAGGGAAGATATTTTTCTACGAGGCCGCCTTGATATTCGAACTCGGCAGAGCGCACTTATTTCGTGAAACGTGGGCGACTACTTGCGATGAGCCTTGCCAACTAAAACGGTTACAGGAACGATCAAAACTACCTCGAGACAAATGTCTCGACATTATTCGAGCCCAATGGCCGGCCGAACGAAAGGCAAAACTCGCGAACCACTCAATTAACACCCAATGTAGCCCTGATGACCTGGATAAAAAAATTAAAGAACTGGTTAAGGCGATGAATGCCTAACCAGCAGAAAAAACGCTAGTTTTTAGCAAAAAATTCTTGCCTTCAGTCTACCCTGCCCATATAACAAAAGTCCATTAGAGCTCGTTTTTTCATAGCTTTAATGCCGTCCTTGCCCACAGTTTGAGCACCGGCCTCGATCACGCACTTGACTCGATCTTTCAACAGGGAGAATGCCATGACGACTAACAGAGCTTCCGCACGTTTTGACGCAGTTAGAGTTGCCGGTTCAAGACCGCCTCGAGTCTTCAAGAAAACTTATACTCAGCAACACGAAACCGGACTCAAAGCGAGCGAGTATTTCGGCTGTAATACCTTCAGCTTCGAAATGATGGAAAAAAAATTGCCGGCCACAGACGTATCCACGCTACGAGAATTTGCCACTAGCAATAAGCCTCTAACCCTTGAACTTGCAAACAAGGTGGCGGATGCCGCTCGAGAATGGGCTCTCAGCCGCGGCGCGACTCATTATTGTCACTGGTTCCAGCCGCAGACAGGCGCCACTGCGGAAAAGCATGATGCATTCTTTAGTTTTGATAAGAGAGGAAATGCCGTCGAGAGATTCACAGGAAAAGAGCTCATCCAATCTGAACCAGATGCAAGCTCATTTCCATCGGGAGGTATGCGCGCCACCTTCGAAGCTCGAGGATACACCGCTTGGGACGCAAGCTCGCCTATGTTTTTAATGGAAAGCGAGAATGGACTGACGCTCTGTATTCCAAGCCTTTTCATCTCGTATAACGGCGAAGCGTTGGATGAAAAAACCCCACTGCTACGATCTCTCTCCGCCCTGAACAAATCAGCGACGGAATCTCTTCGCCTTTTGGGGCACGATGTGAAGTATGTCATTGCATCGGCAGGGCCTGAGCAAGAATATTTTGTCTGTGATGAAGCTCTATTCAACTTGCGCCCAGATTTACTATTAGCCGGTCGAACCCTTTTGGGACGAAACCCACCACGCGGCCAGCAATTAGAAGATCATTACTTTGGCTCAATTAAACCCCGCATATTGGCATTCATGATGGAGGCCGAGCACGAACTCTACAAATTGGGAGTTCCTTGCAAAACCAGACACAATGAAGTCGCACCAAGCCAATGTGAAATTGCTCCCATTTATGAAAACGCCAACATAGCTGCTGACCACAATCAGCTCGTTCTTGAGGTTTTAAGAACAGTATCCAGACGCCACCAACTTCAGGTGTTGTTTCATGAAAAGCCATACGCCGGCATTAACGGCAGCGGCAAGCACGTGAACTGGTCGATGGCAGACAATCACGGCCACAATATGTTAGAGCCTGGCGACAACCCTCTAGACAACATACGTTTTCTTTGGTTTTTGGCTGGCACTGTTAAAGCTGTCAATGAATACGCAACTCTACTTCGTATGAGCATCGCCTCTGCCGGTAACGATTTCAGGTTGGGCGCCAATGAGGCGCCCCCCGCCATCATCAGCTGCTTTCTTGGCGACACTCTTACCGAGGTGGTTCAAAAACTAACGACCGCTGGATCTGGCAGCAGTCTATCCGATAGAGCAAGGAGCATTAATCTAGATTTGGCCCGGGTTCCCGAGATTGCCAGAGATAATACCGACAGAAATCGCACGTCCCCATTTGCCTTTACAGGAAACAAATTTGAATTCCGAGCCGTCGGCGCTTCCGCATCGATATCACCAGCGCTAACTTACCTCAATGCAGCAGTGGCAAGTTCGCTGGCTGAAATGAATGAGCAGCTTCGCAAAGCTTCCCCAAAACCTAGCCAAGAAGACGTGCTCAAATTGATTAGCGAAACCCTATCCGCCAACAAACATGTCTGCTTTGAGGGTAACGGCTACAGCGCAGAATGGCATAAAGAGGCCGAGAAGCGCGGGCTCCCTAACATTCGGACAACGCCGGAGGCTCTGGCGGCAATAAAATCATCCAAGAATAAAAATATGTTGTCCACGCTGGGAGTCCACCGGACCAGTGAGATTGAAGCGCGCTATAACGTAAAACTTGAGCGATATATTAAGGTTCGTATGATTGAATTGGAGACACTTCAGGAGATGATTTTTAACGAAGTGCTCCCTGCTGCCGTCGCTCATACACGAATTCTAGCCCAGTCCGCTGCCGGACTTAAAACCGCACTGGGCTCGGTACCACCAGAGTTTGAAAATCAGCTGAAATCGGTAACGGAGCTAACTTCAAAATTGGCTGCTAGCAAAGATCGACTAGTAAAATTCATGGATCAGTGTTCAACGATTCACGATGAACCTAAGCTTGCTGATAAAATAGCGGCCGAAGGTATGCCGATGATGGACGACATACGAAAAATTAGTGACCAACTGGAGATGCTGGTTGATGACCAACTATGGTCTTTGCCGAAGTATCGTGAGATCCTTTACGTGATGTAGTATACTGCTTGGGGAGGATAACGTCGTTAGCCTCCCTTGCATGATACGAAAGGATAACATGAGCCGATTCGGGAAGGGCGCATCCGGTAAACACCGCGGCAAACGTCACGGCACCGGAAAACGCAGCACTGATAAAAACCACGGCTCTGGGCCGTCTGACAATAACAGCAGAAATGACAGCGCTCGAGACCGACCCAGGTCCTCGAGCAATGGTACTCCAAAAACACAGGGCCACGGAGAAGGCCACCGGCATCATCGAAAAGGTGCCTCAGATCGGAACCGGCCCCACTTCAAGCCGTTTCAACGCCGAGACCGCACAGCGGATGCCCCCGATAGAGTCCGTGCTGAAGTTAGTGAAGAAAGTATTTTAAAAAGTCGGCAATTAATTAAATCCTGGCTAAGCGCAGGAGCTGAACTAAGATCAAGCAACGCGTCCGCAAACAAGGGGCCCTCTGATCCAAAGTTACTTAGTCTCGATCCCTGGCAGCAGCAGGTCTTTGACCTTCTTCGCAGCGGTGAGAGTGTTATCGTCGATGCTCCAACTACGGCCGGCAAGACTCGCGCTGTTGAAGTATTTTTCGCCATGAATATTGACGATCCCACCTTTCGGGCTGCCTACACGACGCCAGTTAAGTCTCTCTCCAACGATAAAGTTCGAGAACTGCGGGCCATGTTTGGAGACGATAAAGTTGGAATAGCAACCGGCGACATAAAAGAGAATCTAGACGCACCGATAGTGGTTGCGACCCTCGAAAGTTATAGAAACTCATTGCTGGGAATTGAGCCCGATTTAGGCCGAAGTTTAGTGGTCTTTGATGAGTATCATTACTTACAAGACGAGGGCCGAGGAAGTGCTTGGGAAGAGGCCATCATCCTGACACCGCCGTCATGCCAGGTTTTGCTGCTATCGGCCTCTGTCGCTAATGCTGAAGAGTTTGCCGACTGGATTTCGACCCAAGGAAAAAAACGTTGTACGCTCGTGCGAACCGAACACAGACCAGTACCGTTGACAAATCTAGTCTATTACAGCGGGCATTGGCTCACGGAGGACTGCCTTCCTAAAGATGCCTTCAAAGGGATGAATCCCGCCAGGCAGCAGCTGCCTTTGAGGCACGCCGACCTCGTTTCGAGACTACCCACCCTGATAGATTTAGAGTTGACCCCTTGCATTATCTATTGTGGTAAGAGGTTTGACTGTGAAAACTTGGCCATGGAGATTGAGAGGGCATTACCTCCGTTAACTGCGGAGCACGCCGAGAAAATTGGCAGTGTGCTACAGCAAGCCCACAAGGATGTTGGATCCCTTTCATTTATTAAACCCTCTCTTCGACGGATGATGCAAACATACGGCGTTGGCTTCCATCATTCAGGGCTGGCGCCCGCAGCAAGGATTGCTGTCGAGCGCCTTGTAAAAGATGGTCTACTTAGATTTTGTGCGGCCACCATGGGTCTTTCCCTTGGCATAAATTTTAGCGTGAGAAGTGCGCTGATCGCCGATTACCAAAGACCAGGCGAGGCCGGTATGACACCTTATGCAGAGGGTGAAATTTTGCAAATGCTGGGACGTGCCGGGAGGCGAGGCAAAGACGTCATTGGATTTTCGCTTTGGTCAAGCGTCGAATCCTACTCAAGACAGGCGGGAGCCAAAAGAGAGCCATGTAATTCGCGCCTACGCACAGATCCAACGACTCTGTTAGGACTTCTAGGTCGCGGGCTAAACTTGAGTACGATTGAAGGAATTTATGCAAAAAGTTTTCTTAAATACCAACATCGCAAGACAGATCTACGCCTAATCAGAAGGCCGGATGTCGAAAACAAATTATCAACCCAAGACTTACCCTGCACGAGTCCAGCCGCGGAGTTTGCAAGATTTCAACCCAAACTCGACGCGCAGGCAAAATCGCTACATAGCGCTTGCACAACATGCGCCCTGCGTCAACCATGCCACTTATATTTAGACCATCGTAAGCAGGCTAAACTCGCTGGAATGCATCTACACCTGCACAAACTAGGTTTCATATCTAACAGCGAAAGCCTTACAAACTTAGGATCCATTGCACGTTACTTTCCACAAAGTGGGGGGCTGATGCTTTCAAGCATGATTGACAAAGGTATGGTTACACCTGACAAAATGATCGCCGCTGCGGAATTGATGGCAGCCCTCTGCTTGCCGCGATTTAAGGAGCCGGGATCGGATCCTAGCTACCGCTTTCCGTTTGATGCCGCTAAGCTCGAAGAAGATTTGGAATTGTTTTATCCCATTGAACTCTTTCCCGAGGCCTATGATTTGCCGTTTGGACGTCGAACATGGCATCAAATAAAGGAATTTAATCCTTCGGCAGGATGGATTGTGCGACAGTGGCTCACAGGCGCAGACTGGGCAAGTCTGGTCAAGAATGGCACGACGGAGTACTTCGGCGTCGGAGATCTGATGGGTCTCATGTATAGGGTGGCAACTTACCTGCAGTCTCTAGCCGCCTTAGGTGAATTCAAAGATTCGGCCAAGGCCCTAAGAAAAGAACTTCTTAGGTCGCCGCTTGATCTGACTCTTTAAGCCCCCCTAATTTAAAGATCCAAATAGCTGGTATCATCAATTCTGGTGCCGATTATGACTTCTAAGAAACCTATTAATAACAGATTGTTACACCACATTTAACTCTCGAGCTTGGTTTTACATATCTTTTACTGGTGCCTTATTCAAAGGCGGCCGACAATTGTAGTACGAAGAAAAAATGAATAAACACCCACGAGTTATTCGGATTGGAGTGCGAATGGATGGGGTTGAAATACCAAAGACGAAACTTGATGCCGTGACTCAGACCAAAATGAACTGGGGAAGTATTTTTTGGGTATCACTCATGCACGTTGGCGCGATTTTCGCGGTGAATTATGCCTCCCCACAAAATCTCGTGGCGCTGATTATTATGTATTTTCTGACTGGATGTATAGGCATCACGATGACATATCATCGTATGATTTCCCACCGAACTTTTGTCACGCCAAAATGGTTTGAAAGGATATGTGCCACGTGTGGCGCCTTGGCAATGCAGGGTGGCCCGATCAAGTGGACCGCCATACACCGTCAGCACCACTCCGCACCCGATACGGATATGGACCCTCACAGTTCGCGCCAAGGTTTTCTGCACTGTCACTTTTTATGGACCACTAAATGGCGCGACCAATTCGACAATCCAGTCAGGCTTCGTAGATTCGCAAGAGACGTCGCCACCGACCCTTACTACCGTTTACTAGACACCGTCCCCGGACAAGTCGTTCCACAGTTTATGTTAGCAGCCTTACTATACTGGATTGGCGGCATCGGCATGGTTCTTTGGGGAGTCTGTTTACGCATGGTGCTTGTTTATCACGCCACTTGGTGTGTCAACAGCGCCACACACTTCTTTGGGTACCGAAACTACGCGATCAATGATCTCTCGCGTAACACTTGGTGGGTTGCATTAATTACTTTCGGCGAGGGATGGCATAATAACCATCACGCGCTACAAGGCGTTGCAGAAGCGGGTCATAAATGGTGGGAAATCGATCCAACGATGATGGTCATTAGGTGCCTGAAATCGCTTGGCCTCGTAACGCGCTTGAAATCGATTAAAGATCTCGAATCTCATAGCCCCAACAATAACCTAAAACTAAGCGCTTAATCGCGGCCTTTCTTACTCGACATCTTGTAGACCACATCTGAGATTTTGTAAGTATGGTGGCGTGCACCCAAGGTAGTCCGTAGCTTGTCGTTCACTTGTTCCAAATGACGAAACAAAACGGTTGTAGGGCGGCATATCCGGCCCTCCAGGGGTGAAACAAGTAGCCTCGCAATACCAAACCTCTTCAAATCCTTGCACGGTATTCATAGACTTACCGTATGGGTTATATCGCGAAAAAACACGCCGAGTCGGTCCATCGCAAGACTCTTCACGCCACCTCGTCAAAATACCTACATCAACGACGTTTGTTCCCAAATCACGCTCCAATACTTGCAAAAAATCCTGATTACAGCTCAGGTCAAAATACAAACGCTTTGCGCCAAACGATCCGTCTTGGATCGACTCAACGTCTGCAAACTTTAAAACGGACGACATTGCAGAAAATCCCGTCGTTGCAAATAGAAAGCTCAAAAAAACAAGACATCTTATCATGGGCATCTCCTCAACAACAATCAGCTTACACTCATCCATGGCTCAGGACTCTGAGTCACTAAATTATGGTACACGACTTATGCCGCTATGCAGCTGAAATATTGGAATCTTGATCAGTTTGAAGATCGTAGGGGTTTTTAATGCCCATAATACTCAGCATTTCACTGAGCGCTAATGCCTCTCTCGGGTCTAGTTTATTTATATTTATTTTTGAGAACTCGATAAACTGCCATGCATGCTCTGGATCAATGACCGGCGTGTTTCGTGAAATAGCAAGAAAATTAAACCCAATCTGTAATTCATAATCAGCGTCATCCCAGATCTCGACAGATAATGCTCGACCGCTCAGCACAATTTCTGCAGTTTGATCTAGCGAGGAGGAACATGCTAACTCATGCGCGACATCGATAAGCTTCTTAGACGATTCAAGATCTATCGTTATCCTTGGTAACAAGGACCCTTTCTGCCCTCGAGACGTTAAAACATGCTCCATATCGTAAGAGAGAAGTGTAACGCTAACGCTGAATCCACAGTGTTTATGCGTCCGGCACGAAACTGGTCGCCCAAAAACGCTTTGTCCGACTAGAACTTCCATGGCCAATCCCGCCGCCATTTTAACCCCTGGAGAGTCCCCTGCCATCAGAACCCGCTCAAGCGTCCCGATCGCTTCAATAACCCTGGAAACCAGTTGCCTAGCATCTTTTGACATTGGTTGACCCACGCTCCCACGTTTCGCTTTTACGGGGAAAAACCTAAGTCTATTGAGTGGTTATGCTAAGGCTTGAATAATACATACCTTTTTAATGTGAATAAAAAATGATAACTGGCCAAGCGGCCTATGAATAAATGTTGACCAGTTGCTTGTAACCCGTTAAAAGCTCGTCAGTTTTACGATGCTTTGTCGCCGCATTATCGATTGAGCCCTTCCCCTTAACTGGGACCGTTTTATCTACAAGTTCTGACAAATTCACAAAGTTTCTCCCAAAAAACAAATTTCACCTTAGGCGACAAAGCTTCAGGGGCCGGCAAGACCGGCCTCTTGCTTTTTAAGTCGCTGTATTTTCAGTGATAAATATCCATCCTCCTGACCCCTCTTAACTTTTAATCGTTTCAGCCGAACCTCCCTTAACAGACCGAGTTCTTTTGGGACTATCTAGAGGATGTGGCGATATGTGCCTATCTAAGGCCAAACTACATTGTTTACTTGCATCCGCAGCGTTAAGCATATCGGTGACGCCTGCATTCGCCGAGGACTCTCAACGTCTCTACCGAAGTGCACACTATCTAGGACGGGGCGATACAGGTCTCGCTACTGGCGATGGTCCCGACAGTATATATTATAACCCTGCAGGAATCGCTCAAGGACAAGGCATCTTTGGTCGGCTTATTTTTTTGAGCCCACACCTTGAATTTAGCGACGATGCACGAAACATGGCGACCGAACTTCAAGACGAAAATGCCGATATACCTTCGATCCTACGAAAGAGAATCGGCAAGAATCAACATATAGGCATCTACAATTCCACTGCGCTTATTTTTCGACGCGCCGCACTTTCAGTTTTCAACGCCAAAACGACCGACATTCTTGTTTTTAAGTCGCCAGAGTCAGGCGGCCTTGAAGCTGTGAAAGCTCGTTTATTCATTAATAACGGCGTATCTTTTTCTATCGCACAAGACTTCATGGATAGACAATTGTTTGTCGGCGCAAATATTAAATACCTTCACCGAGGCACGGTCAGTCTTGATGCAAACATCACGGACGCAGAAACCCTCGGCAACATGGAGACGTCTGACTTGTTAAAATCAGGCATCGGAACAAGTGCTGACTTAGGCTTGATTTATAAATTTAAGGGTCTTGTGCAACCCTCGATTGCAGCGACCATTCAAAATGTTGGCGGCACAACGTTCCGAAGACTAACAGACGAAGCACCCCCACCTTCGCCCCTGAAGCAAATCATAAACCTCGGCTTTGCCATTCAACCACAATCTCAAATGAGTAAGTTTAAGCTATTGGGTGAAATCTGGGATATCACCAGTCGACAAAATTCCTCGAGATTTAAAAAGATTCACCTCGGAACAGAGTTATCCGTGCGCGATATGATTGGATTTACGGCAGGGTTGTCGGAAGGTTGGTCCAGCGGAGGTTTGTATCTCGATTTGCGACTCTTGAGGCTAGATGCGGGGGTCTATATTCAGGAGGTTTCTGATCGCACAGGGATAAGACCCGACAAGCGTTTGATGTTCAAATTGACTATGGGACTGTGAGGGGAGACTGCATTATGTCAGAGATCAAAAAACTTTATATCATTGCACTCGTCGTATCTCATCTAGTTAGCTGCGGCCCTAACCCATTTGCGTCCTATGAGTCTAGAGATCCTGGCGAGGACGCCACCGTAGCTCTAGAAGACGGCAACCCAAACAAAGCGATAAACATACTGACAGATGCTTTAAAAGATGAACCAGAGAATTGGCAGTGGGTCTCGATACTGGCCCTTGCTTACGCGGAAAGAGCTGGGATCAATGCGTTGACGTTAGCGCAGAAGATGGCCTCTAATTCTGGTGGACAGGCCACAACGTCCTCCAATGAGGTCACATCTTTATTTTCGATTTTGCCAGATGCCACCGATGCGAATATCAATGACGTCGACGAAGCTATAGGTCTGATGCTTAAAATTCCAGCCCTCAATCGAACAACTGCAGATGTCCTCAAAATAGCTATGTTCCAAACGGCTTCTCTGACGTTGAGAACAAAGAAATTAGACACAAACGGAGATGGCATTATTTCAGTGTCGGAATTGCTAGGAATGAGTTCAGGTGATGCACTGACCATTTTGTCGCAACTAGCTAGCGCCGCAGCGGCCTTCGCGGGAGGTGACCCATCCTCGTCTACCGACCAAGCAGCAGCCGCACAGATCAGCACAATACAATCAGCCATCGGGACGTGCCCGGGCACGTCTCAAGAGGATAAGTTAAAAAATTATCTAAGCAAAACGGGCTGTTAAAATCCCAAAACTGACATACCGACTCCCGGTTGCAAAGCCATTAGTTTCTACGGTATACAACCTTCATTATGGCGAATAGCAACGTCGGTGGACGTGGAATTTTAGTAGCAGCGAACGATCTCATTGCAGCATCGCTTCTTGTCGTTTGGGGGATTGTGTTAGGCCCTCTTGGTATTCTGCGCGGCACGTTATACTTGGGCAACGCCTTCTGGTATGTCTGGATCTTAAGTCCTCTGGGATTATTAAGCCGTTTTATGAAAGCAGCCATAGATTGGCGGCTCGGAAATTTCGACTCGGCTGTCTTCCAACTTGAATTCTTGGTCACCAGAATTGAAAACGCACTGGGCCGACGCCCTAAATCCAGACACACTCGTATCGTCCTTGAAGACTTCTACACGCTGCTCGTGAGAGCCTATCTCCACGGTGGGCACATTGACGACGCCATGCTCGTGGTGCTTCGCGCAAAAAAGACTCTTGATTGCGACCGTCTTCCAGAGCTAGCCCGCCTGGATGCTAAGACTGCCCATTTAGTACGAGCTGGCCTTGCGGCTGGTCGATTGCTAGATGGCGGGGGACTCGCCACGCTATACGTCAAAGCTGCGGAAACACCTCCTCTGCAACAATCTAAGACAAAAAATTCCACTAAAACTCCGACCATATCTAAACGCCAAGGTGCAACTGCTCAGGATGTGAACACCCCGAGTCGTGGTAATATTATCCCGTTCCCAAAGCCTCAGCATCACCAGCAAGGCGACGACTCGCAGCCTGAGTTTTGATGACTCGTACAATTGATCTAAGATCAGACACCGTAACAAAGCCGACTGCTGCTATGCTAGCGGCCATGTTTGCTGCCGATGTCGGCGATGATGTTTACTCCGAAGACCCTTCCGTCAACGCACTTGAATCGGCCGTTGCGAACCTTCTTGGATTTGAAGCCGCGATGTTCACACCATCTGGGACAATGGCAAACCAGATAGCTATTCATTGCCATACGCGCCATGGGGATAGTGTGCTGACCGAAGAGGACAGCCATGTCTACCTTTACGAAGCTGGCGCTGCTGCAGCTCAAAGTGGCGTGCAGTTTGACCTTATACCTCTGTCAGATAACTGGTCGGTTACGTCTATGGTCGCGAAAATTAAGCCGGAATGGCTTCACTACGCATCAACTAAACTAGTCGTGGTCGAAAACACGCACAATCGAGGATCAGGCCGCGTCCTTGATTCTGCCAGCCTCGAACGCATTCACAATTTTGCCAAGGCTCATAAACTTTTGACCCATTGTGATGGTGCTAGACTATGGAATGCTGCCGCAGCGCTTGGATGTTCAGAAAAAGCCCTGTCCCATGGGTTTGACTCCGTATCGGTCTGTTTTAGTAAGGGCCTTGGCGCCCCGGTTGGCAGCGCTCTATTGGGGCGGCGTTCGTTTATCGATCAGGCGCGGAAGGTCCGAAAACGATGGGGCGGCGGCATGCGACAGGCCGGTTATCTTGCTGCGGGCGCGACCTATGCTCTGATGAACCACCGCCAACGCCTGGTTGAGGATCACAGGAGAACCAAAAGCCTTTACGACGGTATTAATGACCTGAAGAATAGTGGACTGCCCGTCGATACGACTCTTCCTGAAATTTGGACTAATATTTTGTATTTCAGGGTCTCAGATGGTGAATTTTTAGTCAGAGCCATGCAAGAAAATGGCATTCTTTTGAATCACCTCGGTCACGGCAAAATACGGGCCGTGACACACTTGCAAATAGAGGACGACGATATCGCTAAAACCATCGACACACTACGCAAAGTCCTAAAAAAAGAGATATTTAAGCCATTTTAGTCCTTTTAATCCTTTCACTCAGGATGTTATAAGATAACGCTTCCGCGCCTGGCGGCTAATGGTGCTTTGCATGGCAGGCTGGGTCTCAAACGATTTATTTTATGCAGGGGTGGAATACATCATGGCAATCAGAATCGGCATTAATGGATTCGGTCGCATCGGGCGTTCCGTGTTTCGAGCCGCGCTCGATAAAAAAAACTCCGACATCGAAATCACTCATATTAATGACCTAACTGACACGAAAACATTGGCCCACCTTCTCAAGTACGATTCTGTACACGGAGTTCTCGCTGCTGACATTTCGCACGACGATAGCAGCATTACCGTCAACGGAAAAAAAGTTACCGTCTCAAAGATCAAAGCTGTTCCGGAGCTCCCATGGAAGGACAAGAACATCGACGTTGTTTTTGAGTGCACAGGGATATTTACAAAAAAAGCTGATGCCGAAGGCCACTTAAAAGCGGGTGCACGCAGTGTTTTGATATCTGCTCCTGCAACTGACGAAGATCTTACCGTCGTGTACGGCGTAAACCATCAAAAACTAGACCCTAAAATTCATAAAATCGTTTCAAATGCTAGCTGCACAACAAACTGCCTTGGGCCCTTCACAAAGGTTCTCCACGAAGCATTGGGCATCAAACGAGGCCTAATGACGACTGTTCATAGTTACACGAATGATCAAAACACATTGGATTTGCCTCATAAAGACCTTCGCAGGGCAAGAGCGGCCGCACTCTCGATGATCCCAACCTCCACAGGCGCTGCAAAAGCAATCGGCCTTGTTATACCGGAACTAAAGGGCAAACTTGATGGTCTTGCAGTTCGAGTTCCTACACCAAATGTATCTCTTGTTGACGTAACGTTTGAAGTTTCGAAGGCGACAACGCGAGACGATGTGAACAAGCTTCTCAAAGATGCCGCCAATGGACCGCTCCGTGGTGTCCTAGGCTATACCGATGCGCCGCTAGTCTCTGTTGACTTCAACGGTGATAATCACTCGAGTTTTATTGACGGTGATTCCACAAAAGTTATGGAAGGAACCTTGGTCAAGGTCTTGTCGTGGTATGACAATGAAACAGGATTTAGCTGGAGAATGCTGGATATTGCTCGTTTGATGGCGAAGTAACATGACCGTCAGCCCCAATAATTTCAGTGGGCGACACAGGAGATAAATATGGCAAAAGACAAAGCGATTACGTTAACTCGCAAGGAAGTTATGGAGTGGCTTGCCGAAGGCACTAAAGACTTCAAAGATACCGACATTCGCAAAGCTAACCTCATGAAAATCGACTTTAGTGGCTGCGACCTGAGTGGCTGCAATCTCAGCTATAGCAACCTAAAGGATGCAAACTTCACAAACGCTGTTCTAAATGGCGCTTCTCTTTGGAATGCAAATCTTGAAGGGGCCAACTTTACTAACGCAAGTCTTGAAGATGCAGACCTGGACTACGCTAAACTTCGAGGTGCTATTTTGTACAATGCGAACCTACGAAGAGCGCATCTACCAACTGAGCTGATTCCTCGAGACGACATTATAGCTTCGGTCGAGACTGGCTGCAAAGTAGGCCAGCACTAGACGCGCCCTCGTAAGAGCGTAAGTCTTCTGGTAGCCGGGACAATTTAAGTTGTCAAACTAGCAAGCTTTTGTTTAACTCTTGATTCCTGAGAAATGGCGCTGTGGCGGAGTGGCTACGCAAACGATTGCAAATCGTTTTCACACCGGTTCGAATCCGGTCGGCGCCTCCAAATCTTTCCAAAAATAATCAATCTTCTGAGTTTAATGCGGTGTAACTGTTGACAATAAGTTCAACACGGCTACACCAGCCACGATAAGTCCTATGCCAACACCCCCAGCAACGTCCAAAGACTGGCCAAGAAAGATGAAGCCTACAAGAGATACCAGCACGACACCGAGCCCTGACCAGACCGCATAGGCAACGCCTACTGGAAGTGTTTTTAACGTTAGCGAGAGGAAATAAAATGCCACACAGTAACCGATAGCCACAACTACCGATGGTAGAACGCGGGTGAAGCCTTCGGACGCCTTAAGAGCTGATGTCGCGATAACCTCGGCGACAATGGCCACAGCTAGATAAAACCAGTGCATAAACTAGCCTCGATTATCCTAGACCCTACTCGACACACTCGGTGTTCTCTGGCAACGACTCTGCGGCCTGCAGTAGCGCTTCTGGGACGCTTCGGCCGAGGCTCTGACGTACGAGCCTGGCATTATTCTCGCTGCTATAATCTGAAAACTTCGAGGTGACCGACCCCTCACCCTGCCATGACATATCGAAGACCTTTACTGGCTCATGACAATCAAAATTAAAGTCTTTAAGTTCAGCTGATTTGACACCCGGCGCTGACTGTGTAGCAAAGAAGACTTTACGAGCATCGACATCGTAGACGATTCGCCACTTCGTGGCACCACTGGCAACACGTTCAATTCCCTCAAAACCAAATCTCACCCCATCGCGTCCGTCCAAAGTCGCCGCACGTTTAATATGATCGGATGCAATAACGAAGCGGTCTAATGAGCCCTTGGATGTTGGAACAGGACGACTACCACCGAATCCGTCAAAACCCGAGAGATAATCCATGGACGTTTCGTAGGCGTCATTCGTCAATACTTTGTTACCCCTAGCTGAAAGATCTGTGATGACGAGTTCACCCTTAACAGGCTCCACAGCAACACAGGCTCCCGTCGGGTCACAAGCCATGTAATGTAAAGGAATCAAAATCTTTGATAACCGTGCTTGTTTCGTCAAGTTCACAACATCATCAACAGAGCCAGCCATATCAAGCATAAACTGAACCCACTGACTCTCGTTCACGGAAGGTTTTTCATCAACACTCGGAAATTTGGCACCTCCGAGAACCATGACCTCCACAACCAATCCGGCTTCGTTTAAACCAGCATTGGGAAGCTCTCGTCCGTATTGATTAAGAGTGACGCTACCGTACTTCGATGTCCACGTGAGCGGCTTATCAGTCGGAAAAACTGGGATTGCGGATTTACGCACGCCACGTTTGTTTACGTGCACAACGCCCTGCTCTTTATCCCAGTCATAAGATTTACCCACGTAAACATGCCCACTCTCCTGGAAGCTAAACGTGGAACAAGCCAACGCGCGAGTCGACGAATAAACCGGCGAAACAATAAGAAGCGCTGCTACGATGCGCGTGACTAACAGGTGAGACATGAAACGCATAATACCTCCCAGCTAAAAATCATGAAAAAAACAATAGACTCCGCCCCATCACGTCAAACCATTAGGGGGGATCAGCCGCTCAACTACAAAGAGGAATGTTCAGAACATCAGCATCAGAAGATCGCTGTATACCGACGAACCAGTTGGCCCGCAAGCCAAATTTGCCACAAACGACTAGAACTAGCTAATTTCACGAAATGTTTATTGAAACTGAGACCTACTAAAAGCCGCCCGGGCAGGCGGCCTCATAAGATTTAATTATGAATCCTGACTATCTCTAATCGGTGAATGCGGTAGCCCATTTACCTCGACGGCAGGTTCCAGCCTCCACCGACCCAAAAGCAAGGCAGGGAACACCAGAACTTCGGCGTGGGTGGCCTACCCTCTCATATAACTCGGTTGTTGCCGGAACCGGATTAAGCTTAATGCTCTCAGAGCTAAGGAGGATCCTTATATTTAGAACAGCTGTATCGATCGTCGATGCATCTCCTTCGTAGATGGAGACTTTGAAGTGTTTTGTTGGATCATTCCAGTAACTCACCAAAAGTCTTCGCGCAATCACAGGATCAAGTCCGAACGTGTTGCGAACAAAAATATCCCGCTCACTTGGGGGAGATGAAACCTCCCAGTCTTTAAGCATGCTCTCCAGGGCAGCGAATTCGGCCTTTGTCATTTTCTGGAGGCCCTGCGGCGCTTTCCCACATCCTGATTCGCCAGACGGGCTAACCTGCTTCAGAAGTGCTCTCCATCCATTACCGTCACCTTTAACCTCACACCCCAGAGCTTTATAAATATCCTTATCTAATGCTAAATCATCAGCGGTAGGTTCGAGAGCTGTAATCATAGAAAGAGATTTCTTTCCGGGCTTCTCGCCTTTTCTTCTCAGAAACTTTTCATGCATGACCGTGCCAACGTAAACCATCACAGGATGACCTTTTTCCTGAACATTATAATTCTCGTAGCCATAATCAGCATGATGCATGAAACCATATGGCGGTATCCATTTTCTCGACACATCCAGCTTGTCGGTCCACTCCCGCTTCACAACCTTCAAAAACTCATCGCTAATATTCTGAAGCGCAAATTTATAGTCAATGCGCCCCGCCGCTACGGCGTCCGCTAAATCATCAAACATTTTTGCAAAGGTCTGAATAGTGACTGTGACCTTACCGTTATACTCTTCAACACTCTGGGACTGTGCTGGTGTTGGCGAGACTCCGCCAGCGTACTGAGCTACAAGTCGAGCCTCGTTTTGTATAGTTCTTATATTATTCGGATCCGCAAGGATGCCCGCGAGCATGCCTGCTTTCACCTTAGCCATTCCGACAAACTCTTGAGCAGACGACACATCGGCCGTTCTACCAACCACTCTATCTAAGAAACCCAAGAGTAATTCTGGCGCAGTCATCGGCATCAACGCAAAACTTTCTTTCTTCGTGAGACGGCTTTGCATCGACTTAGGCACTGCATAACCTTTATCAAAATCACCTTCACTGAAAACATGGGATACTTTTGCGTCTTCAAATTTCTTCCCCACAAGGGAGCGATAACGAGTATCGCCAAGTCCTGAGGGACTAAATGGTCGCATCCATCCCAAGTTAAGGTTTGTCCAGGCAAACCATGAACAATACATATTTGGAAGAAACAGGCTACCTGATGTGTCCCTTGCTGACTTTATGTAATTATCCGCAAATTTATCGATATCTGCTGACGTGCGAAGCGCGGTCGCCATGACCCCGTAATTACCCTCGAATTTGAACTGATCAAAACCTAGAGTCCCCCAACGAGCAATTTGCCGTCCGTATTCATCGACGACCCCCCAATCGGGAAAGCTTCTGGGCACAAATCTAAACACGTGAAACGGGGTAGAATCGACACCATTGAACGGTTTTGCATAGCCAGCCGGTGTATCAACCGTCATAACCGCACCGTCAGATTCGCGCTTTATAATGGTTGCAGCGTGAGTTGTCCTCCACTGGGTGGTGACAGCAGGTACATCGCCACGTTTTTGAGGATGGAAGTAAACGATAATGTCCCCATCCTTTAAAAATCTCTGTAATGCAGGTTGCTTGCTTCCATAGAACTGTGGAATCAAATGCACAAACCAATCTTTTGGATCTTTTCTGTAGGTGCCTCGACCTTTAGGCTCCCACATGTAGCGCATCAGGTTGTCAGCAGCAAGACACGCAGGCTTACCTTCAACCTCCATTCTATTTGCCTCAGGGCACACATCGGGTATCGGTGCTCCGGCCGGTAAACGAAGGGCCGTAAGCGGTAATCCGAACAATTCGCGGTGGTTTTTAATGTTGATACCCATCTGCTTATTTATCAGCTGAGGATCTACATAATAATCCCAAATATCCTCTTTCGGGTTTGTGCCATCGTCCAATGTTTTTTTAGCTGCCTGTGCTTCAACTCGTTTTTTGAGGTAGCTATGCAATTCCTGCGTCGGCATTGACTGCGCCGTACCATATTCATCGGCCGCGTTAACGCGACTTTCCTCTCTGCGTGGCTTACAAGCACTCACTGAGTCTAGTGCCACCAAACTGACGAGTGAGATAAACAATCCATTACGAGGTGCCATCATTAGTATTCCTGTCGAATTGAAGTGAAATTTGTAGGTGCTAACATTTTATCATAAAAATCTACGCAGTCGCAGTCGCGGCTAACTTGTGATTTTGTATATTAAAAGTAGCGCATTTATTGAGGCTACTAACCTCGAAAAATCTTGAGGCCGTGACTAAGCGCAGCACCGCAAATCCTAGTCGTCCACAAACCCTGACGAAATCGGTGCATCGAGCTTTCGAACAACCGACCTCAGATACCAAAGCATGACGAGTCCTGGCACTGCCGAGATCGTAGAAAACACAAAAAATTGTGGCCATCCCAAGGACGATGCCAAAACACCGGACATAGGGCCCACCCATACTCGACCGACAGCCGCAAAAGCGGATAGCAGCGCATACTGAGTTGCCGTAAATTTTTGATTACACAGCGCCATAAGCAGCGCAACAAAGGCTGCCGTTCCCATACCGCCGGTAATATTTTCAAATCCAATGGCAGATACCAATAACAGGTCCAAACTCGTCGTCTCTTTCAATGAGACAAAACCGAGGTCAAATGCCGGAAGCATGACTGAGCCCCAAGCACCTCGTCCCATGACCGCCACAAGCCAAAATCCTAGGTTTGACATCATTTGTAAAACGCCAAAAACCATAAGCGACCAAAAAAGACCCAATCGAACCATGAGAGCGCCGCCAAACAAAGCGCCCACGATCGTAAGCCAGATTCCAATGACTTTATTAACAACACCTATTTCAGCTTGAGAAAAACCCATGCCCTTGATGAGAAACGGAGATGTCAAAGATCCAGCAAAAGCATCGCCAAGCTTGTAAAGCACGATTAAAACCAAAATATGAATCGCTCCATCAAGCTGAAAATAATTTGCCAGCGACACATTTAACGTTTCAAACTTTGAGCGAACGGAGACCCACCAACCCAGCGGGATGGTAACAGCTAAACCAGCCAGTAGGGACACTAAGTCAGTCCATTTCTTTACATCTTGCGACACCGCGCCTTGTGACAACTGTAGGGCTGCCCATTGAAAGAAGGGGCTGAACAAACGTGATGTCACTAGAAACCCAATCACGACCGTGACCAGTAACGCGAAAAATCCGAACAAATCATTGCGCGCATTCGAGTTAGGCTTTGGGGCGTCCGATGCGAGCGGGGGCAACACCAACATTGTTACAACGGATAAACACACCATAACGCCAGCCATCACTTTATAAATATGAGGCCATGTCCACCCATACCCACTTACCTGATCCGCCCAAACTAGGGCTATACCGCCCGATAAAATCATCGCTAAACGATAACCGAAAGTGCTCAAAGACCCACCTAGCCCCCGCTCGTCGGCGCGAAGGATATCGGTTCGATAGGCGTCGATAATAATGTCCTGAGACGCTGATAAAAAAGCCACGCCAATTGCGGCCATTGCTATCAACTGAGTATTAAGGCTTGGAGATAAAAGACTCATCGCCACTAAACAAATGGCAAGTGCAATTTGGACAATGATAAGCCAACTACGCCTGCGGCCCAAAAAAGCAGGCTCAAAACGGTCCATCAAAGGAGCCCACAAAAATTTAAACGTATAAGGTAGGCCTACGAGACTAAACCAACCGATCGTTGTCAAATCGACATTGTCAACTGTGAGCCACGTCTGCAGTGCCGTTCCGGAAAGAGCAAGTGGTAGTCCGCTGGCGAAACCGAGAATCGTAACCACTAGGAGCCTTATAACTCTCGAATCGAAAAATCCCACAGCCACATGTTCCGCCTTATCTAGTGATGACACGCCTAGCAATAGTCGACATAAAATTGCTGCGATAGTAACTATGGTAAATGATTTGAGCTGTTGAGTCACTAGCGGCTAAACCGGAGAACTCACACATAAAAATTACAGCGTAGTTGCGCCTGCCAGCTTCGTGTAATTTAGGGGCGTTTATTGCTAACCGGTGGGAGCTTTAGCCATGGGTCGATACTATGAAACATTCAATCCCCCTTTTTTTCTGGACCTAAGCTTTTTGCATGACAACATTGCAGATAACCCGAAAGGGTTTGATCGAGATCCAACGTCAATTCTAGAAGACATGAACCTAGGTCTGTCAAGATTACGGTCGCAAGACAGGTCAGATGTTATGATAACCGTCAAAGACCAGGTTGTGTCGATTTCAGGAACAGTCCCATCCATGGCCGTATCGAAATATATCGCCAACGTTGCGGATAATGTGCTGGGCGTTCGTAGTGTCAAAAACAATCTACAAATCCATCGCGCAGGCGGAGAATCCAGTCCTCAGAACAAACGCCAGACAAAATTACCCTCGAAAGACCGGCCAGCTAGTGACTCTCTAAGTCAGGACACGAAATCGTCTCAGATAATCCTTTAGCTTCAATGATTAAAGAAGCCTCCTTCTTCGGGATTCCCAAGGTCGCGCGCTGCATCAAACTCTCTACCAAGCTGCTGTTATAAGGCGCCCATCCGCCGTTGCTAAGTTCATACATCGGTAGATTTTTGCTGCAGTTTAGATTCAAAAAATCAAAAGTAACACTCTCCCAAGCCCCTCCTTCAACGCGAACTTTCAAGGACTGGCTAGATAAATCAAATACTGTTTGCCATGCCGTAAACCCAGGCAGGGCAACATCATCTAGAGTATCTTCAATGGTTTTAAGGCTCGGACTATTCTGACTAAAAGCAAGACGAATAAATCGAGCTGAACTCTGATAGCCTTGTGGTAAAGGGCGATTCGACGCGGACCAATCAATGTATGATTGCCATACTGCCGCATAGGGCGAGTTTGTTAAGATATTGTACCGATGATCTCGACTTCGATAGATGTGAGGACGGCCATCTATGTATTCGACAATAGCGCACTCCCCCGTTTTGTCACAGAGCATCCAATGCAGATCGGCTGAAATCTTATGAATTCCAAAATCACCCGCATGCAAAACCACATCACTCACTGTCGCGAAACGGTCCAATTGATACTGCAGCCATAAGTTTTCAGTAATATCTCCTGCAGGACCGGTTGCTGGATACTGCGCCGGTGCCATAAGAACAGCTCCTGCCAGACCGGCCTCGTTGATGCCCTGCATGGGATAATCCCGTCCAAACTGAGATAACGTTAGGCTTGCGTAACGGGAGACCCATTTCGCTGGCCTGCCTTTTCCCGCAACAATCATGCCGGCCGATTTTGCTTGCTGCCTGGGAGATAAAAATGCGATTCCGCCCCTTGCATTCCAATCAAAATTAGCGCCCATCTGTTGCTTGTCGCTGGTCGTCTTACGGTAAACGGCACTACAAGGAAATGCAGAGTCCATAGTTTGGAATAAGGCGATAAATACGGCCATATACCTAAACAAACGTCCTAAAATGGCGCAGCTTAAGATGCCCCTTATTGCCTTGCTTTTGTACTTCATAGGCCTGGAAGATTACTGTACTTTCACAACTCGAAAAAGGAGATTTTATGGTCTGGCTGCTTCTAGCCTCGCTTATTTGGGCCTTTTCCTTTGGAATCGTTAAAAATCTAACGATTTCTGTAGACCCATTTGTGGTCAACCTCATCCGAACTGGCATCGCAACAATCTTTTTTATTCCGTGGCAACTTATACATTTTCGTTTCGCCACTCAAAAAGACCGTAGTCTTCAACCTCAAACAGACCATGCTCTTCAATTAAACTATGGACGTGCTTTTATCTGCGGCGCAGTACAGCTCGGTCTTATGTACGGACCTTATACACTTTCATTTCGCTTCATCAAAGCTCATGAAGTCGCACTTTTCACCATGACAACACCACTCATCATGTCGATTTTCTTCATTCCGTCCGAGCTAAGTCGAACCAAAGGAGGCCGGGTTAGGTTTGTCCTACGCCTGGTTACAGCCATCCTGCTTGCTACCGCAGGCGGCATCGTATCTACTTACCAGGACACCGTTTCGGATAGCCTATTGATTGGCGCGACACTTGTCCAATTATCGAATATCTTTTTTGCACTGGGTTCGTTTTATTGGACCAAGTGGTTTCCTCCATCTGACACGACCGGTGCCGCTTTGATGACGCCTTTCTTTGCCGGCGCTTTTGTCGCATCAGCCCTACTGTTTGCCTTGTTTTCGAAAACATTTGAATTCCCGAGCACTCAGCAGTTTGCTCAATTGGCATGGCTCGGCGCCGTATCGTCCGGTATTGGTTTTTTCCTTTGGAACAAAGGTGCAGTCAACGTTAGCGGCATTATTTTAAGTGTTGCCAACAATCTAAAACTACCGATCGCCGTATTGGTCAGTATCGTTTTCTTTGGAGAAAAAACCAGCGTGGGGCCGCTGGTTTTCGGTATTTTGCTCATCGTGCTGGCGCTGCAGCTTGGTTCCGTCCACCAAGAAACCAAAGTACAGCACTGAGCGCAACCGCCGCAACGAGCATCATCATGGCATCTGGCATCGGCATGTGGTCTGCGAGAAGCCCAGCAAGCGGGGGAGAAATAACGTCCCCGAGTGCATGTATAGTGAAGATCGAAACAGCAAATGCGGTAGAGGCAATTCTAGCCGGCACGGCCTGCAGAATAGCTGTGTTTGCAGGCGCAAGGGCGGCAAAGATAGCTGTTTGAACAAGGAAAAGGGCTAGAACAAATTCGTTGAAATTATGACTACGAAACGCCCAGAATCCCAGCGGGGTCGCAATGACCGATGTCCATGCGCAGAATCTACAGAAAGCACGGGCAGCTAACACCCCCGTTTTTTGCTCGGTATCCTTTAGGAATATATGCCCCCACTTGGCCCCGATTAAAGTGCCAATAAGACCAGACGCCAACGTCGACGCTCCAATTTTAAGAGAACTCTCCGTCAAAGACACATTCAATACATGCTCGCCGTACTTTGGCGCCCACGCTGAAAATCCACCCAAAGCAAACGTTTGAGCCGTGTAGCCCAAAACTGCCCATCGGTAATCAGAGTTAGCCAACAAGTCTTTCAGAACGCCGGTGAATTTCATGTTACTCGTTTGCCGAACTCTGTGCTGCGGCTCAGGCATAGTCCAAACCCAGTAGGTCAGCAGAAATCCAGGGATTGCGCCGAGATAAAAAGCCCAACGCCAGTGGCCGATATCGGCCATCCATCCTCCCCAGATGTAACCAAGAGCCGCACCAATGGGAATTGATGTGTAGAAAACTCCCAAAACTTTGTTGATAGCACTTTCATCTCGCAAGCTATCCCGGATAAAAGGTGGTGAAAGAGTTGCGAAACTCGCCTCCCCAACTCCAACCAAAGCACGGGCTAGCAACAGCGTGTAAAAACTACCGGCTAAACCACTCCATAACGTGGCAAAACTCCAAAGTACCACTCCGATAGCCATCAATACTGGTCTGGACTTACGGTCCCCATAAAATCCAAAAAGCGGACTGGTCAGCATGTAGCCGACCATGAACATGCTCATGAACGTGCCGGTCTGGGCATTGCTAAGGGAAAACTCTGACTGAATGCGGGGCGCTGCAGCGGATATAATATATCGATCGAGATAGCATACGAGATTTACGACTGTCAGCATCCATAAAGCTGGACTCATAGGCAAAAACCCCATCGATCGAAGCCGGTTTGGGCAGGTTACAAAAGAAAGTTTCCCTAAGTATATCAGAAGATTAACTTAGCCGCCCTATGAAGGGTGTTAAGATACATCGCACTCTGTCCAAAGCGGTGACAGCGATACTATTCAAGTGGAACTATTTTTACTAATAAAATCAATTATTTAAGATTCCATCAAGCTCTGGCACAGCGTTTGCTGTTCCAAGCCTAGGGATCAACTATCCCGAAGTCGAAGCACGTGCTCATCGTTGATCATGATGTTGATAAAGCTGAAGGAGACTCCCATGAAAACCCCATCAAACCTCGCACTCTTGTCTAGCGCTATCGTAATGATAACGACGGCTTCTTGCCAGCAAGAGGAACATGTAACGAGTGCTCGCAAGCAGGCGCCAACGACAAAGTCCGTAATTGCACGAATTTCTGCCGATCCGCAAAAAGCCGGTATGGGTGTTCTAAAGTTTACAGCATCGGATGCACTCATAAACAAAACAAGTAACCCACTCGAAGTTGCCAAAGCTTATGACAATGGTCGCCCTCTCACTCTTAAAAAAGATGGTATGGCATTAGCTGCTTCAGATACGACAGGCAATATGTTTGCTCTGTATCAGTGCCCTCCAGGATACTATATGCCCTCTTCTGTACAGGCATCCCAGGCCGCTCCTACACAGCCACAACCGAATATTGGGATTGATAACATCTACAGCACCTTTAGCAATGGTGGCTCTAGCATATTCAGCAATCTCTTAGGCGGCTCCTTGGCGAGCGGAGATGGCATCACCGAATCGATATCGGGCACACTTCAATCCTTGATTGGAATATTCACGGGATCAAATGCTGCATCAACACTGGCATTGCCATGGGGACAAACAGCGTCAAACTACGCTACTTACGGTTGCGTACCAATCAACTCCGCAACAAACACGGTTAATGGTCAGACGACCACGGGCCAATCTTCAACAACAGCACCAACGCAATATCAATACATGGGTCAGGTACAAGCAGGACCTTACACCTATCACACGTACGTCGTTCCTGCCCAAAACGCAGATCAACCAGCGCCACAAACAGCTGGAACCACAAACTAGTTCTTTGGTTCAGGATATTGACTCGAGCCCAGCAATCATAAGCTGGGCTTATGCTTATTGGCCAAATATTATAGATGCTTAAATTCATTATAAACAATTTTATTGACTTTTATTAAAATATTAAGCTACTGTTAGTCTAGGACCTAAGGAGTAGGTCCATCTCAAACCCCCTCACCTTTTGGAGGTGCTAATGAGATTCACTAGGACCGTGGCAATGATCGGGTTGGCAGGGATTGCTACCCTTGTTGGATGCCGTCCGCGCAGCCAGCAAAACTCGACGCTAACGGATAGCCTGCAAGCGTCCATCGTCATGCCAAGGCAAATTGGCAAGGCGTTGGTGGTCGGGGATACTGACCTGACAGGCAATCGAAATATCTTCGGGGGCTTCCCGAGGATCATTTCGGAAAGAGTCGCTACGAGCGAGGATGTTTTCTTATCTCGTCAGCAATTCGTGGTCTCGTTTGACTCAAAAGCCAAAGTTCCAGCATGGACAGCTTGGCAAGTCGTCAAACAAGACTTAGGGGATGTTGCGAGATCCGACAACTTCCGAAGCGACTCAATCCTAAACACGTACCTCGAACTACGCCAGAGAAATCTGGGCGTTATTCCCGAGGACTACAAGAATACGTGTTTTGATCGAGGCCACCAAGCACCCTCTGCGGACAGGACAGATCAGCCAAAACACAACTTGGCTACGTTTTACATGAGTAACATGGCGCCCCAATCCGCGTTTTTAAACCGGAGAATCTGGGCGGATCTGGAATCTTACAGCCGAGACTTAGTCAGGGATGAAGGTCGAAAGCTACAGGTGTATGCGGGTACGATTCTTCGCGATGGTCGTGAAGGTATTGGGCGGAACGGGGATATTCAAATCCCTGAAGCCTTCTACAAAGTCGTAGTCGTTTACAAGAATGATGACGAGAAAAAACCCATGGGCTATATCGCCGTCATCATGCCAAACGTCACGTCCCATGGCAGAGATCCCGTCGCAAACAAAGACGAAGCCTGCCAAGAACAACAGCGTGGCGGCTCGGGTTCGATATCGACCGATTGGCGGGACTACAAGGTTTCGCTTCAAGACATCGAGAGGAAAGCAGGTATGGCTTTCCCAAACCTAGAGAGCACGCGGCCGCTCTAATTGGGCAGAACCGCAAATAAAAACGAAGGCTTTCCTATTCTTGTGGAAATCCTTCGTTTTTATTTATTTCCCCCTCTTAGCTCAATCGTAAATCTATCATGTTATAATGGTTATTCGACCAGCGAGGATTTCTTTTGCACTTTTTAAGCACCAAAAAGACCAGGCTTTTGATGTTCTCGATCCTGGGGGCAGCTAGTAGTCTCCTTTGTAATCAAATTGCCCGATCCGAAGTAACCACATCTCAGCCCGATATCGTTGACGGCTCAGCCCTCGGTAAGGCGCGAGCAGAAGAAGCGGCTCAAAAATCCCTCGACGAGGGGAACGACAAGTCCACTTCAGAGTTCACGGGAATACCTGCTTTGTTTTCCTCGCCAGAAACAGGAATCGGTGGCGGCGGAGCACTCGTATACTTAGGCCCCAAGCTAAAATCCAGACGCGACTTTGCACTAGTTGGTGTAACATTCACACAGCGTCAGCAGTTTTTAAATGCTGGCATTATTGAGTTATATGATGATGATGAATACATCTCTATTCGAACTCATTTTAAATTAACGCGCTATCCTGACTACTTCTTTGGTGTCGGAAACCGCACTAATCTGGTCGATAAAGATCTTTATACCATGCGCACGAGGGAAATTGGCATTGCTCTCATAGTTGCGCCTAAATTTAATCCCAAACATCAATTCGGCCTTGGGTTGCACCAGGACATCACCGAATTTGAACCATTCACCCCAGATGGGCTATTAGCCAAGAAGAACTATCGCGGGCATTTCGGCGGCCTTAGCAGAAATTTGACCCTACGTTGGCAGTACCAAGACAACGATGATGACTTTGCTCCTCATACCGGTACGCGGATTTCTTGGGATATCTACCGCGCAACGAAGGCACTCGGGAGTGACTTTGAAAACATTCGATTTTGGAGCAATAATGCCACGTTCATACCACTAGACCAACGTACGACCCTGGCACTGCAACTCTATGGCCAATTCTCCAATGGCGATGTGCCCTGGTACCACCTTGCCCAGCCAGGGGGTAACGCCCTGCTACGCGGCTACTACCTGGGACGATTTCGAGATGAGCAAATGGTGGCAACGCAGGCTGAAATCAGACGACATCTTGTTCGTCGATTTGGACTTGCAGTTTTTGCGGCGGCTGGACAAGTCGCTCCCACCGGGCAACAGCTATCTGAAACAACACCTCTCGTTGCTTGGGGTGGTGGTGTCAGGTACCGTCTGACTAGGAATCAAAGAATTAATGTGAGGCTCGACATCGGATTCAATCGCTCGGAGCCCAGAAATCCTGCGCTTTATCTCTATATTTTAGAGGCATTTTAACGCGAATAGTCAGGCTCTAGGTAGGACGGCTTCACACTGTCTAACCCATCACCATTTAGATTCAGATTAGAATTATCTTCAGCCGGTGGCGGATTCTTCCACCAGTCTTTGACTCGCTGCAGGTAATTTGAAATCGCCATCCGACCGGTCTCTTGAATTAATGTGCTGAAGTACGCTCGATTTTTTTCAACTGTGCGCTCTTCGATACTACCGATGTACACAATACGAGCGCCTGGAACTTTTTCGGGACTAATGGCCGCCAACATGAAATGCTGGGGTAAAACAAGCGACGGATAATACCTTTTTACCAAATATCGAAGACTGCCGCCCATATATCCATTTGACAGCAATTGCTTGATGCCGCCAGAGATGAGAGGGCGGACGCTTTCAGGAACTGTGGAGGCACCTAAAACAAACGCAGACAAACTTTGTTGCATAAGCTCGTTATTCACGAAGGGAGCAAACTTTTGCTCCGAACGCATATCTGAAATCTGCTTTGCAAAATCCATCATATTAAAGTTCGTCTCAAGCATGTTGCGACCCATCGCCAGGGAATAAATAGAGAATGGAAGCTCAGAGCAATAAAGGGGCGGCAGCTTACTCGATTTACTTTCATTAAATTTTGTCATACGGCTTTGAAATGCAGGAACACCTTTAACGTAAATATCGGTGTACAAAAAGGAGTCGTAGTCGTAAGAGGACGTACGCTCCTTTAAAATATCGATCATTTTAGCGACGCTTTGACGCACGTCTGCTGTCGTCTCTACCCTGAAAAAATGAGTAAAAGACGAATCCCAACTGCAATCAGACATCGACTCCGGAGAATCTACGTGGCAGGTTTTGCCATTTCGATTCACCACCAGTTTTGCGTGACTCATGCCTTTTTCGCCCAGCCTAACGAGAATCAGGTGATTTAACCCGATCTCCTCCTGCTCAACTTTTTCTCCGGCTGACTTTTGCTGGATATCATTTAACTTTGACTCCCTGACCAGATTGTTAGGATCGTGTATAGGATCGTAGTCAACGGCAATATCCCCATCCGAAACGAATGTCCTCAACTCATCCGGATGGATAACTCGGATGCCATAGTCAACACCATTGTGGGTCTGAACAACTTTAGTTTCCTTTGGCAATTGCCATCCGTTACGGCGAAATATCTCCTCGTCAGCTTTAAGACGATCCAAGGGAAGACGGTTAAAAGGAACCACCTCCTTCGCATAGCCCACCGTCAAGTTTTGGTAGCCACTTTGTCTTGAAACACTCGCCGAACGCTCCTTGCAAGACACGACTAGAAATAAAAATGGGATAGCAAGCACGCATAGTCTTTGACTTGTAATTTTCATGTAACGACTCATGGCTAGTGTTGGTATACTGGGAGAAATTCTATCAAAAAATTGCATCAAACGCGACGAAGGGGCGTCCTATATGCTGAATTTTAAGGTTTTTTCATTTTCATTAATACTCGCTTTAGCCGCCGTCGTCAGCCCTAGGGCTTCGGCTCGGGACGATATCGCTGATATCGATGACCTTGAGTCTAGAATTGATGACCTAATGCAGGACTACGATGGTGACAATATCCCGGGAGCTGCCGTTGCCATCTACTCGGACGAGCATATACTCTTCCAAAAAAACTACGGTCTGCGAAACCTGGAATCCAGAGAGTTGGTCACATCCGATACCAATTTCAGAACAGCATCCCTGACAAAGGCATTTACAGCGACCGCAATCCTTCAGCTCGTTGAGGCCGAAAAGGTCCAGCTTCAAGCAAGTTTGACCGAAATTTTCAAAGACTTTCCCACCTACGGCAAGGGAATCACGCTGCATCATTTGCTGAGTCACACCAGCGGACTACTCGACTACGAAAACTTATTGCCAAGTGACTCCTCCAAGCAGGTCACAGACAGGGATGTCTTGGAGATTATGAAACGACAACGTTCAACTTACTTTTCGCCTGGCACGCGTTTTCGCTATTCGAATACAGGTTATGCCATTTTGGCCGAGATTGTCTCTGCTGTGAGCGGAAAAAAATTTCATCAATATTTAGTCGAACACATATTTGAGCCCCTTGGTATGGATGCCACTCTTGCCTATGTCCAAGGTGAAAACTCGATCTCAAACCGCGCCTACGGCTACTCGATGCTAACCAGCGGTTACAAACGCTCAGATCAAAGTCAAACCAGTGCCGTGCTGGGAGATGGCGGAATATATTCGTCTACAATGGACCTGCGAAACTGGCACGTCATGTGGACTGGTGGTTCAAGTGTATTAACCTCGGAGTCATCAATAATAATGACAACACCAAAAAAGCTCAATAATGGCAGCGACACTCAATACGGCTATGGCTGGTTTGTTGACATGTTTGACGGAAATCGCCGCATTTCCCACACTGGCAGTACCGTCGGCCAAAAACACTCGATTGCAATTTTTCCTGAGAAAAAACTTGGGATTGTAATCCTGACCAACAGGCAAAACTCTGCTCCATGGCTAATCACCGACAAACTTGCCCATTTACTTTTAAAGTAGCCTCAAAAATGTTTATCACTTTTTAACGTCATAGTTGAACGTCATAATCGGCGGATTTTTTTGCCCGCTCCAGCAAGCCATTGCTTTAATTGAAGTCGACTGCTCAATAAGAAATTCAGCCTCCCGGACAATTGCCTTTAGAGGTTTCGAGCTGGTGCATACAGGTTCCGAGCCATCTAGCGTGTATGCGATGCCGAAGTCTCCGTCACTGTAAAGACGAACATTTATCGGCATCGTATGAGAACCAGGCTCAACGGACACCTGCGGGGAATCACGGCCCACAACATCGTCTTTGATATACTTCAAACGCCACGAACCAAAGTGATTTTCGGCAACATAAACTGTGCCTGGTGTCAGCACGTCAGCAAAACGCTGCCCAACATAAATAGCGGCGTCATACTGCCGATCGCCGTCTATATCCAAGAAACCCATCCAAGCATCACCAGAATCACTCTGTTTGATCTCCATCGTTGGCTTAATTCTCTCCACTTTACCCATAACGATAGCACTTAATGCTGTAGATCCCTGCGACGGTAGCGAATCAAAATGCAATGCGCATTTATCACCCTGACATGGAACATTAAATGCACTTAAACCAACATTAGATAACTCTTGAAGTGGTCTCACCATTAAACCTAAAGGCTCTTTTGTAAGTCTAAGCTTGAGGGGTTGCGTTGGTTCTATTTCAAAGACACCCGGACCAGAATGATCTAAACCCGATTCAAAAAGAAGACCAGGCCCAGGGTCTTGATTCTTAAGTCTCGCAATGAAAAGGGGCATCCTGGGATAAATCAGACCATCCTTACCGTCCAAGTCTCGCGCTAGAAATGAATAACTCACCGCTGTTTGATCTGCGTCAAAATGACTTTTGGATGGAATATCTTTCAAAGCTCGAAAAAATTCAGACAGCGACTTTTGAGATCGCAAACCGTTAACGGAAGCATCCACATCCAGAGCCCGATCAACCGACGAGGCGGCGCCTCTCCGCAGATCACCAAGAAACCGTCTTTTCCATGTCTGGACGCCACTAGACTCAGCGCCTGATCCGAATATTAACGGAGCAGGATCTTCATACGTAAGCTCTCGAATAGAAACATAGCCACTTGTGCTTGGCGTTGCCTTGATTTTCACAAACTTACGACCTGCATCCCAACCACCCAGATCCACCAAACTTCCGAAGGGGATGTGATCCAAGACCGCGGCGTCTGACTTTGCAGACGCAGTCACCGCCGCATACGCTGACTTTACGTAAGCGCTAGTTCTAGCAGGATTGTAGCGTAGCTCTTCGGTTATCTCGCTAGCAGCCTGCAACGCCGACTCACGCCCTGGCTGCTGAATCAAGGCATTGTCACTGACGGCGACTTCAGACGGTTTTTCTTTCATATAGACAAAACGAACAGCCAATGAAAGAACCGCGACAACCACGAACGCCAACAGCGATTCAAGAATCAATGTCGCCAAAACACGGCCATTTAATTTTTTACTGGGCGTCATCAAACAGTCGTACCTTTCTCTCTCTCATCTACCTTAAGCGCAATTTTGGTTATAACCTGATCGATCCTCTACTCTGTGGACCTGCCAATTGCCGCCAATATTGTGTCCAATAAACAAGAACTTGTAGGGCGACGCACTTGTTTGACCGCCAAAGTAAATTGCGACGTCTTGCCATGTATCCCCATTAAGATCAGCAAAAGCCCATATGAAATTCGGATCGCCCTTATGAGGCCTTGTCGTCAATGTTGCCGTCTTGGACTTTTTTATATCAATAATCATCAACTCAAGTTTTGACGAGCTCGACTGATCACCTTTAACAGAGATGCTAAACGGGTAACACTTTGTAGCAACATCAAGTTGCTGAAGAGAGGTAGACTGCCCACCTTGGTTTGCGGGAACTCGTCTTACCGGCAATTTTGTCTTAACAATCATGGAATCCACGGTTGACTGATTGGCCGTCTTTGGGCGTTCTAAAAAAATCGCAGGCTTAAAAGACGACTGGCGCATCATATCCAAAACGGTCGATGGCTCGGTGGGGTATATTACCTCGGAAGACGCGAGAATCATGTAGCGAAGAGTTGAATTTGAAAAATCAAACGAAGCTTTTGTCGGAAGCTTATCGAGCAGTTCAAGAAAAAAACTATAATGACGGCTCAGCTCATCTGAATTCTGCCCATGGCTTACCGACACCACAACGTCGTTGGCCTGGAACCCAAAATGGCCATCGGAATCAAAGACACTAAAGGCCCTTTCCGACGCGACGAGGTCTTTACTCACGTACCCAATCTGTCCATAGGATGTCATGACCTTTAGAAAACCGGTCTGATCGGGCTCACCCAGGATCTCTAGGACATCACCCTTAGATAATTGCCCTAAAAGTCCCCCACCTGGCTTTAAACGGAAATTTATGACATCAGCCGCAACAAAAGCTCGTTTTGCTTTCTCATGATAAACGTACTTTTTTAAGCGCCCGCTCGCGTTTAAAAACTCAAAAGACGCAGGATAATGGATCCCTTGACTATCCTGTTGCCTGTTCGCGGGCTGATGCTCTGCTGATTCCAAATCTGGGTTTGGAGACCCGAGTCGCGTCTGATCAGCTTTAGACCCCGAAATATCCGCCACGTCACCAACTGAAGGAGCTGAGCTATGATTTACCTCGTGTACGTTTGGTTTTACGACTAGAACGGCGAGCCCCATAACGCATGCCATGCCGAGGATACGAAAAAAACTCAAACGAATCGGTTTTTTCTTAAATTCTTCCGGCAACGAATGCTCTTGATCTGAGTTATCAATCATTGCGCACCAAGGTGAACAGCTAACCAATATCCCGCCCAACACATGATTGCGCCAATGAGAAGGCTGCCGAGACCATGAAGTATGGCGTGGGACACAAAGCCATCAAATCCAAGTGAAAGCATCTCCGCCGAAAGGGCCGAAAAGGTCGTTAGGCCACCCAAAATACCGGTAACGATAAAGAGTCTGGTTTGATCGGAAAGTTTCGCAGACGCAGCTAAACTTACACCAGCTAAGAGAGCGCCTACCATATTGACTACAAAAGTGCCTAACGGCCATCCGCGCTCAGGATTAAGCCAAACCTGACAAAGCCAGCGAATAACAGCCCCTAAACCACTTCCAATAAATACAGCAAATAAATTAGTCACTTATAATTCGCCTATCTCTCAAGAAAACTACTTTCGCCGCGCCGACAAAGTATCTTATCATGGCGATCCTATGGCGCTCTATTTTAAAATTGAAGGTGATAAGATCGTGTTCTTCGGGGACACCTTCAATCACAGGCCCGCTATTAAAGCGCTAGGTGCTCGTTTCAACGGCAGCGATAAGACCTGGACCATATTGGACTCGGCTGAAATGCGTGATCGTGCGGCCCAAATCGCCAGGCCCCACTCCATACAGCCGGACGCGCAAACCGAAAAGAAAAAGGTCCATCAGGCCTCAAGGTCGTCAACTCTATCAGAACAACCTATCCAAATTGATCCAAGCATGGGTCTCACCGTTTCTCAGCTCATGCAACAGGCCGACCGTGCGATTAATCAGAGCTTTCCAACACCTATCTGGGTTGTGGGTGAGATTCAAAGCTGTGCGCGCCGCGCTGGGGGAACCATTTATCTTGATATGGCTGAAGGGAAATCTGGAGCTCACCAGACAGCCACAGTCACCGCAAAATGCAACGTCTGGCAGAGCACCCTGACTTGGCTAGAGAAAAGACATGGACGAGACAAAATTGATCAGATTTTCGTCGATGGTAACCGTCTCAGGGCATTGGTCCAAGTGAAACTCTACAAAGACCGCGGTCAAATCTCCCTGACGATCGAAGATATTGATCCACTTTTTACGCAAGGAGCGCTTGCCTTGGCACGAGCAGAGCTTCTAAGGAAGCTGCGGGCTCAGGGACTAGATCAAAAAAACAAGCTCTTAAGTATTCCACCTTTCCCGCTGCGCATAGCATTAATTACGGCCGAAGGGTCAAGAGCATACTCTGATTTCGTCCATCAGTTAATTGATGTCGGTGGTTTTGGTGGCACACTTATCTTTATCCCATGCACGATGCAAGGTGACCGAGTCCCGCAGCGTGTCGTCGCATCTATTGACCTAGCCGAACAGCATGCCGCTGACATTATCATCATCTGTCGCGGCGGTGGTAGTGCGGCCGACCTTCGATGGTTTGATGGTGAGGAAATCGCTCTTGCTATTGCTCGTTCCAAGACGCCGATTATCGCCGCCATCGGGCATCACGATGATACGTGCGTGGCTGAAGAGATTTGCCACACCCGCGAGAAGACCCCAACAGCGGCAGCCGACCGTATACTGGAAGTCTTCACGGACACTCGGGCCACGATTAATGAAAAAGCGCACTCATTGGCCGTGTATCTTGACCGTGAGATCACTAAAATGGATCGCATTCAATCCAACCTTAAAGAACGACTCAGCAGTGTCTTGGACAGCTTTTTCTCATCTCAATCACAACGTCTCCTATTCCAGTCTGTTAATCTTACTAGGGCTTTTGAAACGTCTTTCAACCGCCAATCGTCAAATTTTATCTCTATGGCAGCCCAACTCAACCACAGCGCAACTAGCGCTATTCAGCAGATCACGGAAGCCATCTTTTCGTTTCATCAGCAATTAACGGCTCTCGATCCTACGCCATGGCTAAAAAGTGGCTGGACGCAGTTGATGGCGAACGGGCAGCAAGTTAAGTCCGTCGAATCGATTGATCTGGGAGATACATTGACCGCAAGGCTTCTTGACGGAAGTTTGCAACTTCAAGTCAAACATAAAACACCCAAACATAAAGGCTGAGTTATGGCAAAACATGAACCCAAAAAGAAAAGTGCGTCTGACGCTGATGGTAAAACCTACCAAGCTATGCTCAGTGAGCTTGACGAGATTGTTAGAACTGTCGGGCAAGGGCAGCTTGATCTTGATCAAGTTGTTGAAAAAATAGAGCATGGCTACAAACTCATTTCAGTCATGCGCCATCGTCTCGACCAAACAAAAGCAAAAGTTGAGGCTCTACGGGTAGACTTTGAAAAGAGCTCGTCGTCTGAACCAACCTCGGTGACAGATAAGGGCCAAAAGATGACTGATGCCGAAGACGATGAGGATTTACCATTCTGAGGCTGGTTGATGCGATGAATTGTTATTGAGAACCATTCTCAATTAGGATAGTCTCCGGGTTGTCATCGTTATAAGAGTTGCGGAAACACTAGCATTAGCACCCAAATGAACATCAGTTGCGCGCCTCTATCAACTCCCCTTCGTGTTCTCGCTGTTGAGATGCAAGGAGATGGAGATGTTATTGGTCGACGCTTAATGGAGTTAGGTTTTATTCAGGGAGCGGTCGTTGAGGTTAGACACCAAGCGCCGTTCACATCTGATCCAATCGCCGTTATGGTGAGGGGAATGGTGGTGGCTTTGCGACGTTACGAAGCAAAACGTATTAGCGTAGAGCCAGAGGCCGCGTCGGGGAAAACAGCGCTTGAGCAAGGCCATCCATGAATGAGAAGACCAATCCCGTCGTAGCTCTGGCAGGAGCACCGAATGCGGGTAAGTCCGTTCTTTTTAATGCCTTGACCGGTCTTAATCAAAAAGTTGCTAACTACCCAGGCGTTACCGTCGAGAAAAAATCAGGCTTATCATCAACCTGGAATGGTCGAAGATTTGTTTTTATTGATCTTCCCGGCGTCTACAGCCTTGACCCCGTGAGCCTTGACGAACGAGTTGCTATCGATGTTTTGCTTGGTCAGGGAATCGCGTCTAAGGACACGCCACCCGATGTTGTGGTCGCTACTATTGATGCATCTAATCTTGAACGAACGCTCGGACTAGCGATCGAACTTAAAGATACGGGCATTCCAACCATTGTTGCCTTGAACATGATGGATCTGGCGCAACGTCGAGGCCTTAAAATAAATGCCAACATTCTAGCTCGCGAGCTTGGATGTCCCGTTGTACCAATGGTTGCTACTAACGGAGATGGCATTTCGGCACTCATGGCAAAGATCGATCAATTAATCCCGGCTCATATTCCTAATATTGAAGGTCATGCGTTACAAAGACCGACGGCCTTTAAAGCGGTAACTTCGGAAATAATCACCAAACGCTTTCACAGGGTTGATGATATTTTGAAAAAGGCCGTATCGTCGGCCTCTAAAGTTGATCAACTCACCTGGAAAATCGACAAATTTGTTCTGCACCCCTTGTGGGGCTCGCTACTATTGTGCGTCATTTTAATTGGTCTCTTTCAGTCAGTTTTTACATGGGCGGCACCGCTAGCTGACGGAATCGAGATGGCCGTTGCTGCCTTGCAAGGGTCTAGCAGACTGGCGCTGCCAGAGGGCATGTTTCGAGACCTCTGGACGGAGGGGGTTTTAGGGGGCGTTGGCAGCGTTTTGGTTTTTCTGCCTCAAATTTTGATGCTTTTTCTTTTTATTAACCTGCTCGAAGGCTCCGGATATATGGCTCGAGCAGCCTTCATCTTAGATCGCTTGATGTTTAAAGTGGGTCTACAGGGGCGAAGCTTTGTTCCTCTTTTAAGCTCATTTGCATGTGCCATACCTGGCATCATGGCAACTCGCACCATTCGCGATGAGCGCGATCGTATAACGACGATTATGGTTGCTCCGCTGATCACGTGCAGTGCGCGTCTGCCCGTCTATACGCTGCTCGTCGGAGCGTTCGTTCCTCAGCGCCCAGGACCGATTGGAATAAGTCTTCAAGCGTGGACTATGTTTGGCCTCTTTTTAGCTGGGGTTGCTAGCGCATTTATTGCTGCTAGCGTGACGAGGTTAGTTGGACGTCGCAACCAACAAACTCCGTTTATGCTCGAGATGCCCTCTTATCGTTGGCCCCACTGGAGGTACATCGGCATCTCTCTTTGGTTGCGGGCTCTTGCATTCATCAAAAGAGCGGGAACGGTTATCCTAAGTTTGAGCGTCATCTTGTGGTTTCTAAGCTCTCACCCAAAACCCCCTGTAGATGCAACCCAACCGCCCATTCATTACAGCGCCGCTGCGATCCTCGGAAGAACACTAGAACCTCTAGTGGCTCCTTTAGGCTTTGACTGGCGTATCGCCACAAGTCTTGTGCCAGGTTTGGCGGCAAGAGAGGTTATGGTAAGTTCATTGGCAACCGTTTTTGCTGTCGAAATGAGTGATGCGGAGGCCGCAAATACAAAGACCCTACAGGACAAGCTCAGAGAGACTTGGCCGCCTGCGACAGCCTACGCACTGATCGCTTGGTACGTGTTTGCACCGCAATGTATTGCCACTATCGCCACCGCACGTCGAGAAACGGCAAGCTGGCGGTGGCCCCTACTCCTCATCGCCTACACGCTATCCCTTGCCTGGTTGGCGGCGTTTGTCACATTCAGACTCTTCAGCTAGAATGTAGTAGACGCATGTTGTTGACATGCAAGGCCTAATGGGATTCCGTGCCCCTACGGGAGCTCCGTCATCAGGAGGTTTTTGAGAATGCAGTTAAATCGTTTGAGCCATCGATTGCTTTGCTTAATGCTTCCCATCAGTCTCTGCGCCACAACGTCCCTGGCTAAACCAAACCCGGGAGCGGAGAGTCCAGGCACGCCCCTTCCAAAAGGATATGATGAGAGTTTTCAGACAGGTGACATACCAAAACCGACGAGCCCGGATCTTGATCCCGAAAACGTCACGGAGGATGAATTAGCGCCCGACAAAGCACCTGATCTTAATCCCCTGAACGACCCTGATTTAGACCAAGAGCCAAGGGACGTTCGTGTTGGTTTATCTGCGGCACTCGCTCTTCCTCACTTGCTCAATTTTGCGGTGGAATGGATGATTCAAGATAAGGCATCCGTTGCCCTCAACTACGGTAGTGTAACTCGTAGCTTAAGTAACATTGATGTGTCCCTGAAGCACTACGATGTCCGATTGCGCTGGTTCCCGTTCTCTACGTCATTTTTTGTTGGTGCTGCCCTCGGCCAACACCAGCTTACAGGAGAACTGGATCGCAACATCAAGGAAGTGACTACAAACCAGACGGTGTCGGCTCGAGGCAAGCTAGTCGCATCGGCAAACTATGTGGCGCCTCATGTGGGATGGTTCAAAGTCTGGGATAGCGGCATACTAGTTGGTTTTGATCTCGGCTATCTGTTTCCGACCGGTCCGAAGACAAAGTTTTCTTCAACGTTTAAAAATCCTCCTGCCGGCACCGAGACAACGCTAAAAGAAACGAGTGAGTACAAAAAATTACGTAGTGATCTTGAAGACGCAGCGAAGACGCATGCATCAAAGCCAACACCTTTTAGCTCATTACTTAGACTGGGCTGGATGTTTTAGTCTGATTTGTTGCTTCCGATCGTGAAAGATCATCTTCAAAAGAAAAAGCCACCGGCATTGTTCCTGCCGGTGGCTTTTAAAGCTATTCATCCGCTCTGCTAGCGTTTACTTCTTCGTCGCTGCTGCAATAGCTGGAGCTTTCGCTACTGCCAAAGGCTTCGTAGCTGGAGCATCTGCCACGGCACCCGCTTTAGTTCCTGCGGACTCTGTGGTCATATTGCTTTTGTCGCCATTTCTTGAGACGCCGTAAGCTTTGAGAACCTCCGCCTCAATCTTCTTCATCATGTCAGGATGAGTCTCAATAAACTCCTTAGCGTTCTCACGGCCTTGTCCAATTCTTTCATCCTTGTAGGAGAACCATGAGCCGCTTTTGGCAACAATGTCTTTAGCTACAGCCAAGTCAAGAACGTCACCGGAACGAGAAATGCCTTTGCCAAACATGATGTCAAATTCAGCTTGCTTAAATGGAGCTGCCATCTTGTTTTTCACGACCTTGACACGAGTCCTGTTACCGACAATTTCTTCTTCTGACTGCTTAATGGAAGCAATTTTACGAACATCAAGTCTCACACTGGAATAGAACTTCAGCGCGTTACCGCCAGTTGTCGTCTCGGGATTGCCGAACATCACGCCAATCTTCATCCGGATTTGGTTAATAAACACGACTGAGCAGTTGGAGCGAGATATCGTTCCGGTTAGCTTACGTAAGGCTTGGCTCATCAAGCGAGCTTGAAGTCCCATATGGGAATCTCCCATTTCGCCTTCGATCTCAGCCTTGGGTGTCAATGCAGCAACCGAGTCAACGACCACCAAATCGACCGCACCTGAGCGCACCAGCATGTCAACGATCTCCAGAGCCTGCTCACCAGTATCGGGCTGGGATACAAGCAGTTCGTCAATATTTACGCCCAATTTTTTAGCATAAACAACGTCAAGAGCATGCTCTGCATCGACGAAAGCGGCAACGCCGCCCGCTTTTTGAACTTCTGCGACTAAATGGAGGGTCAACGTGGTCTTACCACTGGATTCCGGTCCATAAACTTCCACAATGCGGCCTTTGGGAACACCGCCAATGCCCAGGGCAATATCCAAAGATAATGCCCCTGTCGATACCGCTTCAATAGGATCAGCGTGCCCGTCTTTCCCAAGACGCATGATCGATCCCTTGCCGAATTGCTTCTCGATGGCACCAACCGCCGCCTCCAGAGCCTTCGATTTTTCACTGTTCATTGCATTTGTGTTAAGCATAAAGAACCTCCATTTTCACAGCCAATTTGGGTGGTTTTGATTGATGCGGGCGCTTCCTAGACCCTACCTTCTCTTAGTCACCGTTACAACACCATATAGACTATACCATAAATTTGTCTGGTAAAGTCAAGCCTTCAGCCAAATGAAACTCTTCACGCCTTCTCCATTCATTCCGATAGCCACTACAAGTTAACAGCAACTACGGGTGCTTACATGTTTCCGCTGTCCCAAAAAATTTTTATTTGTGCTCTGATTTTATTCAGTGCGCATTCCAAAAAATTATTGGCACAAAACCAACCACAGACAACTGCACAAAAGAGTGGCGATGACACGCCGCAAAAATTACCAAAATTCTTAATTTTACCGTGGCAAACACCACTCATAGATCCTGATTTACTTCGTCAGACTAAAAACGCTCGCGACGTCGTCTCAGAAAAACTTAGGAAAACGTTCGCACCTAACGCGCTCTCCTTAGCCAAAATCGCTCCAAAAGACAAAGTCCCTTTTGCTTTAAACGACGATATTGCGCAAATATTTGCTGACGAACGTAACGTCACTGAAGACGCGTTTGCCATATTCCCCATATGGACTCATTTTCATGATCACGAGCTCGTCGGGCTCATCAAGCTCGATGCGTTTCGTAATACAATAACGGCTATTTTTCACAAACTACTGCCAAAACGACAATTTTTAGAGGCCCTAAAAGATAAAAGCCTTGAGCGCGTTCTAACGACTGAATTTGAAGCCTTACTACAGGCGGCTTCATCTGCATCGACGCCAAACACCTCACAAGACCTCGCTGTTTCTGTAAGTGATCAAACTCCAAGTAAGCGCCTCAACGAAATCGACCGCACAACCCTTAACGCACTCATTACGTACCGCTCGGCTCAAGAGAACGGGCAACCTCAAGTTACAATTTTGAACCCGTTCGCATCAGACCTTATCATAGCCATTCATCGCCTATTTAACGTCAAATCAACCTTACGCCGAGCAAACCGTCTCATCTCAATAAAAATTGCCTACGAAAAATCCCCCTTTGCTCTTGCATTACCGACTAAGCTCAATATGACAGTCAATGCAACAGAAGCCGTCTTCGGAAAAAGCCTCCCGACCACCTGGACTGAACCACTCACCGTCGGCGTTACAGCTGACAACACCGTTGAACTTAAATATTCAGACAAACTCAGTGATCTCTTCCGCGTTGAAAAACTGGCTTTAAAACGTGCGGACTTGCCGACCGTTGTCAAAATTAAGGGAGCTTGGGCTTACCTCGATAAAGGCCGCGCTTGGGGCTTACAAATGAATGATCGCTTAGTGTCCACGGGCGCAGCACCTATGATTAAAGGACATGTGGTGGGCTATTTTGGACCTGAAATGAAACTTAAATCACCACGAGGTTATGACATCAATGAAGGGGCGATTATATTTATTCGTTCGGGCCAAAAAGCCGTCAAAGAGGGCGACGTATTCTCCTACGATCCAAAAAAAGTACCAAGCCTTTGAGCTAATGCGACATAAACTCATGCAATCCTGACGAATAATCTGTTACCATCACCACCATGAGCACCATTAAACTTCAGTCAGGCCCATCGTTTGCAGAAATTCTGCCTTCGCGCGGCGCACTCATTTCAAAACTGCGATTTGCTGATGGTGATGACGTACTTTGGCTTCCAAAAAACTTCGATCCTACAGCATCGAGCTGGCCTGGTGGCGGCCTCCCGTTTCTATTTCCATTTGCAGGACGAGTTCGACATCAAGGTGAACTTTACAAGTATGCCGTCGAGGGTCACGTTTTTTCCATGCCGCTACACGGGTTTTCATGGGCTAGCCATTGGACGTTGATATCCTCGACGAAAAATTCTGCCACTTTAAAACTCGCGAGCAGCGAGCTCACAAAGGCGAACTATCCATATGAATTTGAGCTCAAGATGACCATGACTCTAGACGAGACATCTCTTTTGGTCGTGGTTCATATCACTCACCAACAATTTTCAAAAAAAACCACCATGTCGCACATGCCAGTTGCCGTAGGTTGGCACCCATACTTTGCACTACTCGAACAAACCGGGCGCCTAACAATACCCGCTAAAACAGCGTTTGCCGTTACACAAGAAGGCATGGCTGGCCCATCAATGCCAGTAGAAGGGCACTTAGGCAAGATGCCTTGGGTTTTGCCGAAATCAGAACTGCAAAGCCTGATCTTAGGGGACTTGGACCAATCATTCGCTGAAATCAAACGCGCTCGAGACACCGTGCTTTTAAAGACCACCCCAACCGATGTCATGAAGTATGTCGTCACGTGGACGAACGAGCCTCAGTCATTTATTTGCGTGGAGCCTTGGATGTCAAAGCCCGATGCGGTTGCACACCCCACAGGCTGCCGCTGGCTAGCCCCCGGGGAGAGCCTCTCTGTGCAACTAGCCATATCAAAGGCTTAAACGCCACTTGGTGTCTCTAAATCCACCGAAATAGATGATTTTATGACAGGTGTAAATATTTTTGACACCACTAGGTATAGTCGGCCCCCTGAAATTATTGATGAAATCACGCTCAATGCTTGGTCACGAGCTTGCATGCTGTATAATAGCTTTGGGGGCTTTTTTAGGCTCTCTAGGCGGTAGCTATCGGTGTTGTTTGTTGTTGCTGCTGTCAATCTCGTTGAGACGTACTGCTGTCGTTGAGGAACATTTTATGATCTGCGTCAATCTTTCGAAACACAAGTCTTGTTTCAGCCAACCTATGTCTTTCAGAATTGCTGGGGCTTTTTTGACGGCACTCCTAGCCATGTCGACCAGCAGCTGCACGTCACTTCAGGCCTCGAAAAAAACGAGCACTGAAGCTGTTGAAGCAAGTGCAAAGCCAGAAGTAAATCCGCTTGCAAACGAGGACATCCCGGAGGAACTTAAAAGTTCGCTAACATTTGATCCAGTTCATACCCTTGACCCCAAGGTTGTTCAGGAAAGTGACTTCTATCAAATCAAACAAGAAATCGAGCGCAACCGAGCCGCTTTAGAAGCTGCTTGGAAGGAGCAAGAGGCCGCTGAAGCCCGCGTCAAGGAAGCCATGGCGGCTGAGAAAACTCGCAAGGCCGAGCTTGCTAAACAGGAAGAAGAAGAACGTGAGCGTCAACGCTTAAAGGACGCAGAGCTATACGAAAAACAAAGAGAAATGCGTGCTAAGTATGAAGCTGATGCCGATAAACGTGTCAAAAAAATGCCCACCATCACTCGTGATGAAGAGCTTTGGAACGGCTTGGAAGACTGATTACGACACATCCAACGAGAATCAAGAACGCCCCGGTGATATCATCGGGGCGCATTCTTTCGCCAAGAAGCCACCATGCGACCACTGCGGTTACGATCGGTTCATTTTGACAAACCAAGTAAGCCTTCCCTAAATCAATTCTTCGAAGAGAATGCATAAATAGAACTCTGGCAAAGATTGGCCCCAGTAAGGCCGCTAGTCCGCAGACAAACCAGTCTCGGGGAGAAACGCTAAAAAACGCGGATGCGCCACTCTCTCCGAGAACAATCGCCGCAAATATGAGTCCTAACGTTAGACCTCGCCAAAGAACGAGGGCCGATGGCTCAATGCGGTTTGCTATAACTTTTGCGAAGCACTCCGATGCGGCAAAGCCTGCCCCACTTAAAATCACGATTCCTAACCCATAAGAGTACACGGCCGCTTCATTCGCTGAGTATTGCGTCAGCAAATCAGCATCTGTATGTAAACTCATGACCACGGAGCCGGTGATAATTAAAAGACTACCAAGAATACCTATAGCGCCAATACGCTCCTTAAAAAGAAGCCAACTAGCAATCAATACAAAAACAAGCTCGGTTCGAACGGCAAAAGACGCCACGCCGGTATTAATCTGACGGGCTCCTTCCCAAAACGCCCAGAGAGCGAAAGCCGAAAACGCTGACTGCCAAAAGAGCGGCCACCATAGATCTCTGTGCGGCAACTGGATACGCCAGCCAATGGTCAGAGCGCGCCACGTGTACATCATAATCAGGGATAAAAATGAAATGAGAAAGACATACAAAGCCGCTGACAGATGAGACGCGGCCATTTTCCCAACGGCAACGGTAAGACCGGTGCACGTTCCACTTAAAAAGGCGAGACCGTAACCGAGCATTCTAAGATCTCACAAAACACTGCAGCTCGCAGCGCATTCGACCAAGCCAAACAGGTATCGCTTTGGAATATTTAAGTCCAGCAGCCGCTGCCCACTCCACTGTAGCCGACGGTGCATGCGATAGGAGCACGACGCGCCCTTTGGGAGAGAGCTGATAGCTTATGTTTTTAAAAAAACGCTCAATCACTGGCCTCGCTTCACCTCGAGACGTCCGCATTCCAAATGGAGGGTTTGTGATCACCACGTCAAAAGGGCCTTTGGAAAATCTACAAGCATCTTCCCGATGAAACTCTATGGAATAGCCAGCCTTACCAGCTGCTGTTTTAGCACGAACCAACGCGTCTTCAGACGTGTCCGTACCAATAAGTTTTAACCTAGATGACATCTGGGCTGCGAGAATCAGCTCACTACCGGCACCGCAAAATGGATCATAGACGGTCTCGCCCGGCCTGATATGAGCCAACATAACGATCGCTGACGCAATCGTTGGATCACTAGCTCCCTCAATGGATGCATCACGCCAAACAAAACGGTCATCCATGTAAGCTTTCGGAACAAGAACCACTGTCTTACCAACAAGTTCAATCTGCCAATGGGCACTTCGTCCGTCACAGATCATGCCACAATGTTTGGCCATAAGCTTTTTACCGAAATCCCAAACCATGGCTCGGCTCACGTCTGATCCACGACCAAAACGAACACGCACAGGCCCGGACGAGTTCATATGAGTGGCTTTCTTAATCAAGCCGGCATGGGTTGCCATCAATTGAGCAAGGGCATCAGCAGAGAGTTGATCTAACTCTCCAAGTTTGACGCCAGCACGTCGCCACAAGAGATTTGATCTTAAATCACTCCACTTAGCACCTTTGATCAATGCCACGCCCGGGATGATTGGCTTAAAATCATTAAATAGAGCAAGCTTTCGCGCGACCTGATCTACCCCTTCCGTGAACCAAAGCACAATGGGAAAGGTTTCGGAAAAACACTCCGGATGACATCGATCTGAGCTATCAACTGGAACACTCACGTCCCGAGCAAGTTTTAGGAGTGCTTTATCCCTTTCAGACGCATGCAAGTTGGCCGTCACCCGGGAGAGAACGCCCTGCGCTGACTCGTCAGCACTGTTACCTAGAGCATCCATGAGTGCGCGTTTTGCGCTTGGATCAACGGCTTTCTCAAATGACACTTTGACGTGTTCTAGCAACTGTCGACGCAAATCATCACTCATATAAGACCATGATGACGCGATTGCCTGAGCCGCTGACTTCACCACCCTCGGATCATCAGAATTCAAAAAGCTACTACAATTACCAAGTATATCCGTCTCAGGCGCAGAAGGATTTGCGCTCTTGAGTGATCTAAATACGGACTTTAAAATCGGTCTGGTCAATTCTTGACGCCTTGCGGCATCGGCATTTGGTAATACCTTCATTGCAAGATTTGACGCTGGGCCATCAATTTTACTTAATTTTTTAATAAAGCTCTCACGAAGCTCCTTGGGAAACGACGACCACGCATCAATGAGTTGCGAAACGTCTCGCCGACCCGGAAGCCACCCTTTTGAGTCAGCCAGCACTTTAAAATCTAAGACTTTCACGGGTTGCTTCATTTAAGACGACCTTTAAAGTTTGCCGTGTGAGTGTCGGCGATAGCATCATCACTAAAAATATTGGTAATTAGGGTCGTAAACTGCTCTTTAGAATACGGACGAGTTAAAACATCGACTCTAAATCGCCTGACTCCCAGATCTTCAAAGAATTTACGTTGACCGGAGATCGAATACGCTTTGTCCCCGTAAACAATCGACTTACATCCCTCATGAGCTACGTGAAAACGCTCGCCTTTTGAGTTCTCAATTTCAAGAGTTCGGTATCCACAAACCTTGCTCGACGGGCAGCCATTATGGAGAGCTGTTAAGGAGCATGCCTCTGCGACAAAAAGCGATGTATCTTTATACAAGATCACCTCAGGGAAAACGTTCTGCGGCCAAGCGCTCAGTAACCCTGCAAGGCTATGAGCGTCATCTTCGATACTCAGCGCAGCCCTCGATACACCAAGTTCAGCGAGCTGCTTAGTAGACTCTTGATTCATGGCGTAGAGCGTAAAGTCGCTGACGACGTCATTTACTGGCAAATTAAATTTGCGAAGTAACTCAAACGCTCCAATGTTACCAACTTCATAACGGTTAAAACCTGCGGCCAACGCCGCCTTAAACCACACCTCAAGTAACGGCTCATCCCAGGCCCTGACCACAGTTGGAAGCGCTAGCCTAACCGTAACGCCGGAAGCGGCTTCAAACTCTTGAAGGGGATGCAGGAACATCTCAGGCTTAACGCCAGGCAGAAACATCTTCTTGGGCTCAAAGATCACTTCAGCAATTTTATTTTTTGCCAAAATTTCACAAATCCATGGAAGATAATCCAGTCGATCAATTTTGACGCTGAATGCCACTGCCCCATCAGATTCCCGAGGAGCATCTGAAACGCTCAACTCTGAATGGGCTTTCGCGGCACGCGCGCTATGGAGGCTTTCAATATTAGACTTCAAGTCAATGCCCAACTGCTTCTTGAGATCTTTTAAGACGCTTTTTGCTACAAAATATTCCTGGTCAGTCCGCACAGCTAAGGATTCACAATAGACGCCCTGGTCACCAAATATCGTAAATACATCCTTGATATCAGAGACGAGATCACCCTTCTCTCTAACGGCGAGTTGACTAAAACAATTAGATGCGTTTGCAATCTGCTCACCCGACCGCAGAACCGTAGCATTGACGGCGACTGCACCGTCATCGAGCCTCTTCATGGATATCATCATCTGGACAGGAATCATGGGGCGAAGACGCTCGCCTACTGGCACACCCGATAGTCTTTCGACCCTCGTCTTGAGGTTATTACTGCGGGCTTTGTATAAGACGTCACCTACACTGAGCCCTTTTGAAGCGCCTGATACTTCAATCTCAATACGCATCCCTCGATGAGCTTCAAAAACACGACGCCCTTTAAAGCTCATATCACGCAGTGAAAACGCAATTTCCCGGTTCTCATACCGCTTGGCAAGGCCCTCAAGATCACTTTGCGTGCTGTCACCGTCTTGAGGTTTAGCGTGATAGAGCTTATTGACTGGGATGATTTTAAGCCCGTCGTATTTTTCAAGGTCATCTTCAAGGACCACCTCGATAGTGTGACCCTTAATTTTCTCAATCACCCCGATGCGCACACCGTGGTGGGTCGGGCTATTCAGATCAATCACATTCTCGTGATATCGACCTTCAAAAAAGAAGCTCGTTGTTTGCCTTTGAAACGATAACTGCATGTCTTTTCGAATGGCAGCCTCAGCTGGCAAGCCCTCTTTTGCCATGGGCGGCGCGTTATCTCTGAGTGTGCTACGTTTAAAGTGCTCATCTAGTTTTTTGCGGTATAGTTTGACGACGCTACTCACATACTGGGCGTCTTTTTTTCGGCCCTCAATTTTTAGGGCATGAACGCCGGCAAGCACCATCTGATCAAGCTTGTGCGACGTATCCAGATCTCGCATGGAAAACAAAAAACCATGTCCTGGCTCACTGACGACTTTGTAGGGTTCTCTGCATGTGTAGGCGCACTCTCCGCGGTTACCACTACGGCTGTCGGCTGCACCACTAAAGAAACAAAGTCCACTATAGCTGTAACAAAGGCTTCCGTGGCAAAACACCTCAAGCTCAACGTCGGTTGCTCGACTGATACGTTTAATTTCCTCAGCCGTGAGCTCTCGGGCTAAGACCACTCGCTTAAATCCCAACCTTGCAGCTTCCATCACACCAGCCACGTTATGCACCGCAAGCTGCGTTGATGCGTGCATGCGAAGGCCCGGGAAGTGGCGTCTGATGATTCGCGCCACGCCAAGATCTTGGACGATAACAGCATCCACGCTGACTCGCTCTAAGTCAGCTAACGTCTGAATGACCTCAGGAAGTTCCTCTTCCTTGATCAGGATGTTCATGGTCACCAACACCTTCATGCCGTAGCGGTGTGCTATTGGCACGAGGCTCTCTAAGTCCTCGATAGAAAAGTTTTCGGCGCGTGACCTTGCATTGAATTTCTTTAGTCCGAGAAACACAGAATCTGCGCCTGAATTAAGGGCCGCAAAGAACTGCTCGCGTCCACCGACCGGGGCTAAAATTTCAGGAATGACCTGATCTACAGCCGCCCTGCCGAGCTCGGCACCAACGTGTGGAGCGCTCGTTGATTGATTGGTTTTAATGTCTAGATTTGTCGCCATTTGCAGGTTCCAAATATGCTTAATCAGTGGGCATCCCTTTAACATTTTTAATAAACTAGAGGAAGTATTTTATAGATTAAATAATATTCAATAATTACAGCCAGTTAAACATCTGGAACGATCGGGAATACCCTACTCAGCTTCAGTTCTTCCCCAGAAATCCGATCCCCACTCCATGAAAAACGTTGCAGAAATACAGTCCATCGCAGAGTCAGGAGACCTGTCCGCTGCCCATGAAGCCCTAGACGGTCTTCTTGAGATGGGACCTCGCAACGTGGAAGCACTCAAGCTTCGCGCAAGACTTTTTGAAGTAGCCGGACGATTTCAACAAGAAGCAAAAATATGGGACCAGATTGCCAAAGTCGACCGAGACGATTCTGATCTAGCTGAGTACATCGCCAGAAGACAACAGGAAGACAGGGAAAACTTCTACTTCACGGACGCCCTTCCAGGAGGCGGCAAGCGTTTTATCGCATTTCCTCGGCGCATGGTGAGAGCGGCTGGCCTTGGCCTCATCGGCTGTGTGATGTTTCTCGTTCTTGCTCGGCTTGCAAGCGTATGGACGATCCTCAATCACCCGTTCATTATGCTGTCTTCATTTGCACTCTTTGTAATCAGCCCGTGGTTTGCCATCATGGCAAGTTACCTAAAAAGCCTAAGATATATTTCAGTTACCAAAGAAGGTCTAGAAATCGCCACTCGCTTTAGAACCCACAAACTTCCATGGTCACAAGTGGAAAATGTCGTTTTGGCTCAGGATGACAGGCATGACACCTACAAACTCAGTCTGATCGTGCTTGGAAAACAGTCCGAAAGCATGAACTTCGAACTAGACTTTAATGAAGGCACGACACCTATTCGTGCAAGGTCCTACTTTGTGCGTGAGATCATGCAGACTTGGGGCGAACCCAGCTATGCAGCAAGGCGCACGATTGATACGGGCAGCCGCTCCACCATCAAGGCCTAAAAAAAACCAATATTTCAGCGCAAATTGCCTAAAAAATCGCCTTTAGCTGGTGTCTTTCAATTTTTTTTGATATCCCCTCTTGACTTAAACCCGGGTGGCATTAGCTTGTGGCTCGGAGTTTTCTAGTCCCCTTAATTGATTAACGATTTTCTAGAGAGGAACTTGAAATGAAAATCAGACCATTACACGACCGCATTCTTGTTAAACGCATGGAAGGCGAAGCCAAGACCGCAACTGGCATCATCATTCCAGACAATGCCAAAGAAAAACCAATGGAAGGCAAAGTAGTTGCCGTTGGTAATGGCAAAGTCTTGGACAACGGCACTGTTCGTAAGCTTGAAGTTAAAGCTGGCGACCGCGTTTTGTTCAGCAAGTACTCAGGTTCTGAAGTGAAGATGGACGGCGCTGAGCACTTGATCCTCAACGAAGGCGACATCCTAGGTATCATCGAGTAATAACACTCGTTTAGTTTTAACCATTAACTAATCATCCATCAGGAGACAAACCATGACAGCTAAAGTCATTAATTTCGGTGAAGATTCTCGCCGCAAAATTCTAAAAGGCGTTAACACACTTGCTGACGCTGTAAAAGTAACCCTCGGTCCAAAAGGCCGCAACGTCGTGATCGAAAAAAGCTTCGGCGCTCCTACGATCACAAAAGACGGTGTTTCCGTTGCTAAGGAAATCGAACTAGAAGACCGCTTTGAAAACATGGGCGCACAAATGGTTAAGGAAGTCGCATCGAAGACTTCTGACATCGCTGGTGACGGCACAACGACCGCTACTGTTCTTGCTCAAGCCATCTACCGTGAAGGCGCAAAACTTGTTTCAGCGTCTCACAACCCCATGGAACTTAAGCGCGGTATCGACGCTGCCGTTCAAACTCTTGTAGCAGAGCTAGACAAAATCAGCCGCCCAACTAAAAACCGCGATGAAATCGCTCAAGTTGGCGCAATCTCCGCAAACAACGACATGGAAATCGGCAAAATCTTGGCTGAAGCCATGGATAAAGTTGGCCGTGACGGCGTCATCACTGTTGATGAAGCTAAAGGCATGGAAACAACTCTTGATTTCACTGAAGGTATGCAATTTGACCGTGGTTACCTCTCCCCATACTTCGTCACTGACGCAGAGCGCATGGAAGCTAACTACGATGACTGCTTGATCCTCATCAACGAGAAGAAGATCAGCAACATGAAAGAACTTCTCCCAGTTCTTGAGAAAATCGCGCAAACTGGCCGTCCTTTCATGATCATCGCTGAAGACATCGACGGCGAAGCTTTGGCTACGCTTGTTGTTAACCGTCTCCGCGGCACACTAAAATGCGTTGCTGTTAAAGCTCCTGGCTTCGGCGATCGCCGCAAAGCTATGCTTGAAGACATCGCGACTCTAACTGGCGGTATGGTTGTTTCCGAAGACCTCGGTCACAAGCTAGAATCAGTCACTTTGGAAAATCTAGGCCGCGCTAAGCGAGTCTCTGTCTCCAAAGACAACACAACGATCGTTGACGGCCAAGGCAACAAGTCCAAAATCGAAGCGCGCGTTAAGCAAATCCGCGGCGAAATCGAAAATACGACTTCTGACTATGACCGTGAAAAACTCCAAGAGCGCCTTGCTAAACTTGTTGGCGGCGTAGCCGTTGTTAAAGTTGGCGCTGCAACTGAAACCGAGATGAAAGAGAAGAAGGCTCGCGTTGAAGACGCCCTGAACTCGACTCGCGCAGCTGTAGAAAGCGGCATCGTCCCAGGCGGCGGAACTGCTCTTCTTCGCGCTCAAGCAGCTCTTGATAAACTAAAACTATCTCCTGAGCAGATGTTTGGCGTATCGATCGTTCGCCGTGCAATCGAAGAACCTCTTCGTCAAATCGCCCTCAACGCAGGCCTAGAGCCAGCTGTTGTTGTCGACAAAGTGAAAAAACACACTGGCGGCGAAGGCTTCAACGCTTTGACAGAAGTCTACGAAGACCTCTACAAAGCTGGCGTCATCGACCCGACTAAAGTCACGAAAACTGCTCTTATCAACGCGGCATCCGTAGCAAGCTTGCTTCTTACAACTGAAGCAATGATCGCTGAGAAGCCAAAAGATAAAGAAGACGCTCCTGCAGCCGGCATGGGCGGCATGGGTGGAATGGGCGGCATGGGCGGCATGATGTAGTAATCAGGCGTCATCCTGAGGCGTTAGCCGAAGGATCTCGCCGTTGGGACGATTTTTCGGGACGACTTCACACAATCGTGTTCAAGAATTCGAGCCAACCTTGACCCAAAACAGAAGACCCAAAGACGAGGTGCGAGCCTCGGCTTTGGGCTTTTCCTTTTCAGTAAAACTGAATTCTAAAAGTCCAAATCTTAAGCTCGCCCGCCAGCAATGACTCTGAATCGATAGTTCGGCTTAAAATCAAGTTAAAGAATGAAACTATATTAATGCACGCAGATAACTTGGTGGGTGTTGTACTTGAAAATGACGTTTGTGGCGCCAAGAATTAGACTCACCGACCAAGCATTATTGGCAATATTTGAAGACGACGTTCCAGACCAAAAGTTGTGGTTAGTTTGACTGCCAATCATTATATCACCAATGGAACGGATGCCGTGGATGTAGGCTTCCATCAGTTCTTTCTGCGTTGGGAGGCGCCATCCGTTGGAGAGTCCATTATGACTCAAGTTCCAGCAGGTGTTCCAAGCTGCTGCCCAAGTCTGACCCTCTGGGCCCGATTGCACTCTGCTCCACAATAGACCCGATATCTTGCTTTGAACAGTGCAGCGATCCCTATCATCTGCGCAGTTCGATGCCTTACCCGAAACATTAGTTGTGACGTCTTTCCAGATATTGCTATCACCTGGAGTGCTTTCCACTCCGCCACAATCCGTATCATCGCTCCAGGTGCTGACAACGCTCGGGGGTAAACCCAAGTTGTTGTTGTTATAGTCGTCAATGGTATCCCAAACATCGATAGAAGTGCCGGTGATTGAAGCGCTGCCTATACCCGCAATCGATCCGTCGTAGTTAAACCGGGTGGAGTTGACTTTATTACGGCAACTCAACTTAAGTTTGCCTAATATACCGTTTATAGTGACACCAGCGCGAATGTCCCAGGGGTTGGGAGCACCTCCGTTACCAGTTGTCGAAGTCGTTGATGGAGATGTCGTGTCCCCATTTTTGGATTTACCGGCGCTCTTCGATTCCAAAACACCGCAGCCTTCTATCAAAACACACACAGTAATCCAAGCTAGGATAGATTGGCCGTTTTTGCGCTTCAGTCCAAGAGGATAAATTTTTCGCATGGTTCGACCTCAAATTCTTAACGGGAATAATCGAGGGATCGGACTAATTGTTAAAAAATTAATTTCAACTTATAAACTTTTTCTAGCCGCATTCATGACAGTTCGTCTTGTACGGTTAATAAGTTAACGCAAATAATGGGAAATTTACGAATTTTGCTTATCGGACCAAAAGGGTAAGCGAATTTTATGCCTCGCTATACTCTTCAGTACCCAAAGTTGATCACTCCGTAGTGTGGATGGTTAATCTAACTACCCGTAATTACTTGCTGATACTTCTCGGTACCAAGCGCAAATTACATATCCCGGCATGGGTGGCATGGGCGGGATGATGTAATTCAGCCGTGTTCCAATGGAGAAATCCGTAGGGACACCCCGTCAAACCCGAACTTCCGACGTCGGCTTAGATGAGAGACAAACAAAAGACCCCCAAAGCGAAAGCTTTGGGGGTCTTTGTTTGAAAATATTCCAAGGCTGCTTATGCTGTGATGACGTCATCGTTGTTTCTTTCAGGAAGGCTCTAAGATGTCCACTATCTTAACTGAAAGTCTCCTTATCCTGGGGCTCAAGACAGCCTCACTCACAACCATTATCACTGGACTCGCCGCAGGTTGTGCGCCCCACCCTGCTGGCGAGGGAAAACATTACATCCTCCCCGTTTTTATTTTTCTGATTTAGCCTGGCGTCATTTATTTTTAGATGAAGACTTTAAATAAATATGCGGCTCTTTGCTCGAAGTTATATTAAGGCAAATTGAACCCGCCATTGGGCGCTGTATAAGCGCCTTGTTCAGAGCGAATTGAAATATTTTGAACACCAAGAGCAGTCGTTTTTAACCAGTTCAATAGAATTTTTTTCTGCGGGCATTTCATATTGTAGAACCATCCACCATCGCACTCGCTTCTAGAACCGTAAGATGACCTTGAGTCGAACGACGGGTAACTGCGTTCTGAACAGCCATTCTCGTAGCAATATGATGTAACGGTTGCCTTAGTGGAGTGCGACGCCGTCTGTTTTTCGTAGCCGGAGAGAATGATTCTCTTGAGGTTAGCGCCACCGATTATCTGCCAATTTACAGATTCATAAGATGTAAGGCTTAATATAACCGCTGTGTCAGGTACCCGAACACGAACGTTTTCCGTGATATCGTGCCTGCTAGATCCCTCGTAAATTGCAACAATATCTACAGGAACTCCAAGAAGGGGCCCCGATGGTTTCTCCACTTCAAAGTCAATGGATACGTCTCCGGACTCCACTTTCTTGAGCAAAATTTTAACCATAGTTTGCTGGCCGTCGGCGATATCAAATTCTGCGCTGCCTTTGTAAATAAGATTAGACGACTCGTCAAAAAATTCAGCTCTGACTAAGTAGGGCCCAACAAGAAGGCGAATAGGCTTAACGTCCTCTCCTCTCTGAACTTCCACGAGGCGCTCGCCCCTATCAGAGTCATCAAAGCGAGGAGTCTTGTAGCAATCGTCAGGCGGAGGAATTTCTCGTGCTAGCTCCATTCCTTGCTTTAGCCCCAGTCCACCAAAAACCCCTTGGTCAACGTGGTCATTACAACGGAAGGCGTTTTTCTGTTCATCAATTTCAGACGCAATGCTCGAAATCTTCAAAACTAGACGCGCAGCTCCCGTCGGAAAGCTCGTTTTTGACAGCATTAAAAGGCCTTCTCCATCCCTTGAATCCAATGTCGGATCTGCCTTAGCTTGTCCCGTCAATACCTGCTTGCTGCAGCTTAATGGCATAAGGGCCAGAAGCAGCGCAATCGAGGTTAAACCCTGCCCTAAGAATTTGAATGGCATAATTGCTCGCCTTCCTTAAAAAAAAAGAACTAGAGGTGTGATCGGTAACGGATAATCGAGTCCTGAGAAAACCTTGCATGCATCTATATTCACTTATGTTTTGGGGTTTAAATTTTTACAGATCATATAATCCAAAAAATCCTTTGTTCTCAAATGCGAAGTTTCTACGGTCGGTGTCGACTTTGTTATTATTTGACCCAGTATTCACCGGGTGCTCGGCCAGTGGATGGTCTGCCAGTGGGTGGAGGATCGGAGCCGTTAGGTTCATCATGGGCTGGGCATGCTCGCTTCTTTGTAGGACCCTGCACCACAAAGTCTCGCCACGCGTGATTTGGAGCAAAAACGCCGTGAAATCTAGTCAGGTTAAACCAGGGCGGTGGGATCACGCCAGCGAGCCTCTCCACGAAATCTCTTTGACTGAAGATCAACGACTCGGAGCCATCACTCCACTTTCGCTTGAGCCTAAGTTCAAGCTCACTTCGGTCTGGGTCATCAGGCTCCACGTAACTTAGCAGCGATAGATTCACGGATGATCTTGCACCCCAACAAAAAACAGATGAAAAAGCTGTCTTAAGCCTGCAAGGTCTGTCCCCTCAATCTTGACGGCCGCATGCAAGGAAAACCAGCGGTAGCGCACATTGCACCACCCTTGCACCGATATCACATCAGGGTCTGGGTGCTGGTAGAGAGGATTTGCTAGAAGGCGTCCCTTGCGCCGGTAAGCCATCGGTGCACGAGGACGAAAGGGCATTGGTAGATTCGCCTCCACATCATCATCCCCACTCACGGGCCCTTCGTCTGTTACATAACCCTTCTTGGCAAAAAGCCTCGTAAGTCTCTTGTAGATCATCTCTAAAATCGTCATCACGATTTCGGTATTAAACGCCGGCTGCGCGTAAAACCTGGGGCCGCCTCTTGAGCTTACATACACGCCGTCTAAAAACATCATGTGTAAATGGGGATTTGCGCCCAAATTTGACCCAAAGAGCTGAATAAATGTCACAGATCCAGCGGTCGGCATGTAGTGGCCCCTCTTGCCAAACGTCTGGTAAGAATAGGTGACGTAAAACCGTGAGATCTCTCCTACCACGTCACTGATGACCTCATTAAATAACTCTGGACTTGCGATAAGCCAGCGGCGGATCTGGTGAGGAAACGTCAGTACAAATTGCCTAACTCTAGCCCGTGGCCACACCTCGCGCTCTATGCGGTCAGCCTTTTGAAAAGCCCGCCTAGACCCACAGGCCGGACAAAAACCTCTGCCCTTACAGGACACCCAATCACCCGCTCGGCATCGTATTCCTTGCAATAGAGCCTGACAAAGCCATGCTCCAAAATCCCGCAGCGCTTGTATCTCTCAAATTCTGCTGTCACATGCGGTGCAATCGATTGATCAGTGACGGCATGGTCGATCTCAATCTTTGGCCAAGCTCTCGCCACTGCTTGATACAAAACGGTAGACTCTGGTCTGTGACGTTCGTAGACAGCTATGACACGTCCGCTCCATGATGAAACATCAAAAAGCAAAACACATAGCTGCGTCACACTCACGGGTGCAAACGACATTATGAAGATAACAAAGAATGTCTCTCGTTTAATTCATAATGGGATTGGCAGCGCCAGAACTAGAGCTCCCCTTGAACATCAGCCCAATTCCATCAAAACGAAAAACGACACGGTTGCGACACGAATTTGATACCTCTGTATCTAATTCAGTACCAAAGAAGGAACGCACAATGCGCTGGGAGGTTAATCTAACTAACCGTAATTACTTGGGAACGCCACGAATAGATGCGATCTCAGGTCGTGCGCTTCAATGCGCTCGGCCTAAAAAACTGCTTGTTACGAAGTGCTGAAAAATGGTCGGGGCGGCGACGTTGGAACTCGTCACTTAGATGCTGTTGATATCAAATTGGAAAATCAATCATAACCCAAACTTGCCAGATCATGAACTCCGCCTAAATCGACTGCGTTCTACGAAATTCCACTCTGAGTGGTGACAAGTAGTGATGGGCTTCTACAAAATTAGCCTTTAGGCTGAGCGATCGCATCCGTAAATAGAATTCACCCGCGGTCGGATAAGGTCATAGAAATCATGCGACAGCACTTCTGACAATGGTTTTGGAGGGTCTAGTAAACAATCGGGTCCTATGGGTGATGAACAAAGAGGGCTTTTCGGTTGTCCATGGCTATCCCAAGTTTTCAAAGGCAATGATTAGAAAAGTAGTGAGAGATGAAAACTATTGGCAATTTGTGGGAGGTTCCCAACGACCATTTGAACTACAGGTTCTGGTTTGAGTTCCCAATTTCCACACCCATTGATGGTTAATGAGAACCATGGTGTTACAAGTCAACGGAGCAGAAATTTGACCAGGTTGACAGGCTGATAAAACCTCATGAACTCTTAGGTTCTGAAATGACATGCCGATTTCTGCGTTATCGGAGGTTCCTCTGCTCAATTCGGGACTGAAATTAAAATGCTCAATTTCAATATCTTTGGCAACTGTGTTTCGCCAGCTCGAATCATGGAGCCTGATTTCCGTCAAAGCCTGATTCAAGTGGCTAGCGTTGATCTCATAACTAAAGGAACGGTATGAATCGTTCCAGGTTCCTGTTGGATATAAAGTAGATTCTGAAAGAGTCCTTGAGAATCGTCGAGTGTCAGTGCGCTGGCGAGCAATGGAACTTAGAATGATGGGAATCCCCAGGCACAAGCCATTTGGACACTCATCTTGCATCACCAGATCAAGAAGAAAATTTGGAACAGCCCCTCGACAGTCAAAAATAGATTGGCTATACCAAAACTTTTTATCTGTTTTTATATCTCTCAATAAAAAATTTGCGTTTACAAAAGCAGCTGATTTCCAAGATCCATCTTGATTTATATCATTTGTTGCCAGAGCCTTCGGAACTTTCAAATCCACACTTACGATAACTCCCTCGCTCACTCCGGTTTGCCAAGGTTTCGGCCGAGACCAACTATTTTCGAAGTGGCCGAAATTATAAGATGCTGCCATGACAAATTGTCCTTTTTGGGTGCAGTTGCCGGCCAAGTCGGGACTACAACTAGGAAGAAAACTTCTTGTAGAGGACCAAAACCCAATCCGATTCTTTTCAACTTGTACTCCATTTAAACTAAAATTGTTAAAATCCACTTGAGAAAGCGAGAACTGAGACTTTAAAGGATTAACCGAACTGAACCCCGTCGTGGAAAAAAGGTCATTGCTAAAAAAAGCTTCTTGAGCGCGTGTTGCAGGCGGATTAAATTCAGAAGAAGGATTATTGATCGTAACGTAAAATGTTTTATCTGGGGGGACTTGTCCTGGGTAATCTGGGATAAAAGCATATCCAAAAGGAACATTTGGGCGTCCTGGATTCCACCATGGCTTGGCAAGAAGGTTAGTTGTTAAAGTATCCACTTCGGGCTGAGCCAAAATTTCTCTAAGCCTAAAGAAAGTAAAAGTCCTTGGAGATTGGCCTAACTCTGTTTTCACTCCTTGGGAAGACACTGCGAAAACGCTAACTGTGTGAGGTCGACTATCTAGGTACGAGTCTGGAATCTGAAAAGAATAACCGCTATTGGCGTTGACAGGAATATTAAAAGTGTTTTGGAAATAAGTGACCACATCCATTCGACTCCGCCCTGTGTTCATAGTACCAACGACTGTATTATCAATTCTCAATTCTACCTGTGCTGGTCTAGAAGCATCTTGAAAGTTTAAAGCCCAGCCTTGAACTAAGTTAGGCTGAACCGAATAGCTCGTCGAGACCCCTTCGAAGAGCCCGCAAGTACTCGTGAGCGCTACAGGTGAACTCTGAGTACTATAGGAACCGGTGCCCACAGAATTTTTCGCAGCAACTCTAAAAACGTAGCCTTTGCAGCTTGAAAGACCCGTCACGGCGATGCTAAGGGAAGTCGACTTACTATCCGGAAATGTACTCCAGGAGCTCCCTTTATCTGATGAATACTGAATGATGTAATCTGTGATGGAAGTTCCGCCGTCACTAGCAGGCGCACGCCAAACAATCGAGACTTCCGTATACCCTGCGGTGACTTCAATATTTGTAGGGACTCCAGGAGCTTCTATTTGTGGAGTGAAGTAGACCGTGCTGCTGTAGTTGCTGGTACCGGCTGCGTTTACGGCGCGCACTCTGAAAGTATACTGGGTGCCATTAATTAGACCCGTTACCGTGGTCCCTATGCTAGCTGACTCCCCATCATTAAAGATAGTCCATGTTCCGCCTGTGCCGTACTCTACAAGATAGTCTGTTACCGGACTCCCATTATTAGCTGGTGTACCCCAGCTCAAATTAACCTTCGACAAACCGGCCGATCCATTAAGACTTGGTGCGCCAGGTACTGTGCGGGGAGTCAGGCTAGCTGAATTTGCGCTGTAGGAACCTGTACCCAGAGAGTTCTTAGCTGCGACCCGAAAAAGATACTCTGTACCGTTAGTCAAACCTGTCACAGTAGTAGTTGTGCTAGTTGAAGTGCCATCACTAAAAGTAGTCCAGGACATACCGTTGTCAGATGACTGTTGAATAATATAATCGGTGATTGCATTGCCGCCGTCCCTTGAGGGGGCATTCCAGGCAAGAGAGACTTGAGAATTGCCGAGGGTGCCCGTTACTGCTGTTGGTTCGACAGGCGGACTCTTGGGGGTTTGCTCCGTTGTCCGGGTAGTTCCTGTGGACGAGCCGGCTCCGCCCCCAGACGAGTTTGTACAGCCGTTGAAGACGGACATTGCTAACAACAAACCTAAAGCAGTCACCCGCATCGGGCCCCCTCTGAACTAAGGGAGAAGATCGGCTGATCCAAGGAAACATTGATCTTAAAAGCATATACCGAGAAATATCGATGTATTTACAGATGATTAGCGACGAGAGCTAGGTTTTTAGGCAAAGGCGATCATGAAGGGGGCGATATTTTGGTGAGTTTTCGTGTGCAGGCGGGGTAGAATGACATCTTGACTGGGAAAGTGTGCAGACAAGATGTCCGTAAGGCTATGAATTTGTTTTTATTTTTCCTAGCGCCCTTGGCTCGGGCTTCTATTTGATTATTTTTTTATTTAATAGGCGCCGCAGAGTGGTAATGCTTTGGGCCAGTAAAAAGATCTCTGGGAAGTTACCGATCATGTCTCTAGAAAAGATTAATTTTGCGCCCTGAAATTGGTTGGATCTGATCCCGCTGGTGGACAGCCATGAGGCTGGACCTCAGCTAAACCAGCATCCTGTACACCAGCATTCAGAGATCATACACATAATCAAGTTCTCCCGTTGATTGGCGCCTCTTGGGTGGACTCGTTGAAGCGACGCCGAGCCTTGCCAGAGTCTCACCAATCTTTTCGCCGTCGGTGATCGCATCATCCACAATCATTCTTGCGCCGCATATACAAATCTCTGGATCCACACCCACGGTTTTGCGTAGAAGCTCGGCCCACGGGATCCAGTACTCTGCTGGTACTCGGCCAGTGGATGATTTGCCAGTAGGCGGCGGGTCAGAGTCGGTAGGTTCATCATGAGCTGGGCACGTTCGTTTCTTTGTAGGACCTTTTTGACGAGCCCTGCACCACGAAATCTCTTTTACTAAAGACTAACGACTCGGAGCCATCACTCCACTTTCGCTTGAGCCTAAGTTCAAGCTCACTTCGGTCTGGGTCATCAGGCTCCACGTAACTTAGCAGCGATAGATTCACGGATGATCTTGCACCCCAACAAAAAA
>Ga0315901_10000062_pt1 | contig 148340 bp, 162 predicted proteins | sample LakEriMetagenome_10_FD_203761 | JGI IMG/M metagenome (GOLD analysis project Ga0315901, IMG submission 203761) | Freshwater fungal communities from buoy surface, Lake Erie, Ohio, United States - Buoy 2 MA116 | ecosystem: Environmental > Aquatic > Freshwater > Lake | place: USA: Lake Erie, Ohio... | reverse complement strand
CGTCTAACGATATGTTTAACCACCCACGAATACGTTCTCCGTGTTCTTGCACTTCTGCTCGTGAGTTAAACTGCGTTGTCCCGTGGCGTATCAGGTATAGCATGTAATTTCTCTCTAATAGAATTTATAACATCTGCCAATCCAGATTGTTGTATGAAATCTAAGTAATCTTTTGGAAATCGCTGTATTTCTAAATGTTCTGTGGTAATTTCATCACCCAGAATGTTAGATAATATTGGTAAAAATTCTTCTTGTGGTCTGCTGACTAATTCACGAGATATTATACATACCTGTGGATAATTTGTTATCATATATGGTTTGATAACAGAATAGAAGAAATCTATGTCCTCTACTATATTCTGCAATTGCCCTTCGTCTAACAAAATATCTTTTGGTGTTTTAAGTTTTTCTTCTAGAAACGTATTCATTTCTGACGCTTCACTATATCCTTCTATTTGGCAATATCCCGTCAAAAACCAACTTGCGCATGTTTCTACCATATCTCGTTCGACCAACACTATCTTATCAAATATCTTCCACGGAAAGTTTTTATATGTAAAATATTTTGCTTGTAAAAATGTGGTACTAGTCACTCGTGCCACGTAGTTATCTATCTTCTTCAACTTCTTTAACTTTGTTCGTATATTACCTGTTAGTCCACTTCCGTCAGCAAATACCTCTGACAAGTTGTTTAGACTATATTTCTTTTCTAGTATATTTGCAACAGCTGCTCCACTTGACCTAGACGTACACACCACAACTATTCTCATACTTTCTCCTGTAATTCCACCTTCTGTGGTTTCCATCCATTGTCCACACCTTGTATCACTTCAATCTTTTCAATTATTCCATCTTTTACGTGCACCTTCTGTATCAACTGTACATACTCCTTGATGTCATTATACGGAATAACGGGTATCTTTAAGTTCTTCATCATCTGTTTCTTTTCCTTCTTGTTACAGAGGAAATAAATATATCGGTGCTTTGCGGTTTCCTCTTTTCTCCAGAACGTATGACCGATTGTTTTTGCCAAGTTTTCTACATTCTTATTTCCAAACTTAGCCCCCACGGTTCGGGAATGTATCCAGAGGTCATCTTCTTTTAATCTGAGACTAAAATCAGGCATCAGTTTAGAATATCCACATCCTTGATAAATCCAGTTAGTTGCTCGGTAAATCCCACCTGTGTGTGCTTGTTCGGGGTCTGCGTAACTGACTAATACCTTTACTCTTTTATCGTTCTGTCGCATCCATTCAAAGGATTGTGCGATAACAAAACTTTCCAAGTTCTTACCATACCCATCTAAACACACCAATCTGGTGAGTTCTAATACCTCGTCTAATTCCAATCCATCAACAATACTATCTACCGTGCGATTACTCACAGGATGCCCATAAGTCATACATCCAATCAGTTGTTCGTTTTCACCGGCAAAAAACATATGCTCAGTTTCCTCCCGATAAAAAATCCCTAAGGCATATCGGGTCGAACTGAACTTATGTGTGTAATGGTGCTTTTCGATAAAGTCCCGTGCCACAGCCTTACTGATTTCACGGACTGATACACGGGAGATATCAACAAATGATGTTTCCAAGATTTATTTGTTCCTTTAAGTAAGATAAGTTATCTTCTTCTATAATATTTCTACACATTAAATCTAGTTGCTTGTATTCAATATATTCACTATAATCTACACCAGTAAAATTTACACTGACGCTATCTACGTGTTCTTGTGTAAATTTTACTCCAAAGAAATTACCAAGTGTAGATATATATTCTGTTGAGTTTACCTCAAAATTTTCGTATGTCAAGGTAAGTGTAGTAACTCCTTGCTTTTGTATAAGTTCGTTTATTTGGTAAAACTCATTTATACATCGTAAAGAATACCGTAGTAAACTGACAGGAATTCGTATTTGTTTTACGTCTTTCAATGCTTTTACTATACTATCTAAAATATTATTTGGGTCTATTGTTTGTGCATACGACAGAACCAACCAGCTCGCAACTTGTTCTACTATATTTTTACGATTTAATATTATAATCTTATCAAACGCTAACCACGGAAAAATATCAGGTCGTAAAAATGTTCCATGGTGAAAAGACGATGGTGTAATCTTCACAACGTAGTTGTCATTATCAACCAATCTCATCAAACGATGATAATCAACTTCATAAACACGTTTAGGATATGCAAATGTTTCTCTATAGTTTGTTAATCCTAAATATCGTTCTAGTAAATTTGGTATCAACATAGAAAGAGTTCGTGGTGAAGAAAACACACATACTTTCATTACGCAATATCCTTTACCGCATCACAGAGCTTGTATTTCAATGCTTCCTGTGGTGAAAGCCATACGTCCTGTGGTGGAAGAAGTCGTTCACGAATCATCTTGTCCGATAATCCCGTGCATTTCTTGTAATGATTAATCATACGGATGGTAGTCAACTCAAACTCACGCATCGTTGCGATAAGTTCATGTTCCTTACCAACTTGACCCCACGACCATTGGTGAGACAAGATACTGGTATTTGGTGTGATGACACGATTTTTCTTTGCACCAGAAATGAAGGTTAATAATCCTGCCGATGCGATACATCCCAAACCAACCGTATGCACAGGAATCTTACTTCCCCGCATCACATCAATAATTGAGAATGCTGCTGATAAGTCACCACCATAACTGGTAATCATTAACGTGAGATGGTCGAACTTCTTGCTATTGTTTAAGTTTGCCTCCATAATCCACGAGACTACATCCTTTGCAACATTCGTGTTAAACTCATCACAAAGGTAATAGATACCAGCGTCCCGCATACTGGTCGTGGTGGGAGGCATCATCGGTGATGGTGCCGTAGCCATATTACTTCTCCAAGATTAAAGTGGGCTTCTTAGGTACCTCTTCTTGCGTTGGTACTGTTTCTTCCTGCATACCCTTGGGGATTACTGGAAGGAATTGCTTGTTGATATGACCGCATGCGTTACAAGCGAAAGTTGGAATAGGAACGATAGCTTCCTTACCAGTTGGAGAGATGAGAGCAGACATTCGCTTCATCAACATTACGTTCTGGAATGTGTAGTTTCCACAACGTTCACATACTACATCATCAGCCTTAGACAAATCAACGTTCATCTGCGGAGCCATTGGGGGAGGACCACCAAACTTATCTCGTGCCATAACTGCCTCAACTATTCAAAATGTTATAAAGTGTTGCTACAAAGTTTATTTCTTTATCTACTACAAAACTATCACGATACTGCCCTTCTGCGATTGCCAAGATACTCTGTGGAACCTTGGTTGCTGCGTAATCATTAACCTTATCGAACAATAACCTATACAACTCTGTAAAGTCTTTTACATTACTATCTGCTACAATCTGTCTGACCGAGTTGACTTTATCCTTTAGTGGGAGATTACTTGCCAAGACATCTAAGACTTGGAGCTTGTAATCACCTGCGATAATCTCATCCACATTCAGTTCTAACTTCCCACCCGTAGTTTGGAGTTGTGAGTTATTTAATATTCTACGGATGTCTGGATAATAGGAAGTGACCAACGCCGCCAAGGTTCCCTTTTCATACGAGACGCCTTCTGTATCCAAAATCTTCATTACATGCACCGCCACTTCCTTTTTCGAGGGTGGGGTCAGTTTAAAGACTTGCGACCGACTGATAAGTGGGTCAATAATTCGTTCCACATAATTACAAGTCAAGATGAAACGAGTATTCTTACTAAACACTTCCATTAGATTACGGAGTGCTGCTTGTGCCTGTGGAGTAATGAAGTCCGCCTCGTCCAGCACGATAATCTTCATCGGCTTAAAACTCATTGTTGCAGCGAAGTTCTTAATCTTATTTCTAATCGTATCAACCGAGTTTTCATCGGATGCGTTGATGAAAAGATAATCACATTCGATATTCTTAATCAAAATCTTTGCAGCAGTCGTTTTACCAGTTCCCGCTGTTCCACAGAATAAGAGATGTGGAATATCTTGATTCTTAATAAACTGCTCCAGCTTGGCTTTGAGATTATCATTACCAATATAGTTTTCTAATGTATCGGGTCTATACTTCTCAACCCAAAGTGTATTATCACTCATCGTCCAACCTCACCTAAGTAAGTGTTCTTGGCTTCATCCCAAGTCATTTGCACCATCTTCCGATAATACAAGATATCTGGATTTATTCTATTATTCGCTAACAGATTATTATATCTGTTGAGTGCTTTTTCCTTCCACCATAACATAACACTTTCCACATCCTTTGTCAATCGGCTTGACAACTTTAGTTGGTCATCACCGATTTCACCACGGAGATATTCACGGGTATTTTCGTAGAGTGGTGCGAAATAGACACCTCGTTGGAACCCATGCTCATAATCACTTGATTTAATACCCAAGATTTTATATAACAACAACATCTGTTGCAACTTTGGACCTGTTGGTGGTGAGCCGCAACGACATTTCTTATCATAGACTTCACCAGTGCTATGCACAGAGTAGTTGTCTCCTTCTAACATACTCACCAGTTCATCACGAGAAGATGCGGTAATCTTGGTTGTGCCATCTGTGCAAATCCACATCTCACCATCTTGGGTAATATCACCAAAATATGGAATGGTGCATTTATCAAATGCTTCGGAGTGATTGACTTTGAGATAGTTTGCCCATTCACTAAAGACATCATCATCTGGTTTAAGTGAAATCTTTCCAGCGGTGACCCCAAGCTCCTTCCAGAACGGAATACGTTGATACATACTATGCGACCCATACAACGAGGTTGTGGTCACTCCGACTAATGTATTACCAAACTTACGTTTCCACTCATCACGAATCACTTTCGTAGTAAGTAATGATGCAATCATCTTACCACCAAGAAAGTTATATCCAAATGGTTGTGTTGGAATAATAGTGGTACAAATAGCAGTTGAGTTCAGTAATCCCTGCTCAAACTTATTTTCCTTTGACCATCCAATCCAATTATCTCGAACATTAATGGAGGCAACATCAGAACCAAGTGATGCGGCACCCACATACTTTCCAGAGCTGCGGTCACGAATCAATACACGAATCAAACGACCAACATTTGCCGTGAACTCCATTGTGTGACAGAATACTCTGATATATTTCCAATCATTAAAATATTGTAAATCATCTGGTTCAACAATAATAATCTCTGGGTCAATCGCACTGACCTCTTGGATAGTCAACTCTTTATTAAAAATATCCGTGGGTTGCCAAATCTTTGCCTGCACGATTTGTGCCATCTGAATATCTTTGGTATTGTTGTAGTCGGTAGAAAGTTCCTTCCACTTCTTATACAACGTGCTTTCCTGCACACTTTGACTTTTGAGCTTATCCATATGCTCCTTAAATCTGACCTTCTCTACATCAAAGTCAAACGATGCCCCCTCACCACTAAAGAAATCGGTGGCGGAGGTATTTAAGACAACACCACCCTTCGGCGGTTTCTTCGCAGAAGGGGGTTTTTGTGTTGTTTGTTTTGGAGTATCGTTGAACTCAAAGAATGACATTAGGAAGCAGTCTGGATTTGAACGAGATAGTAATCGGTGTTGTATTCCGTGACACCGAACTTGACATACGCCAATCCCTTTGCACTTACCTTTAACACACCACTTGCCGCTTCACGATTAGCGGAGATGATTTCCTTTAGGTATCGTGCAGAGAAGTTGATAGGATTGACCTTGGCGTTCTTGGTGGTTTCCACATCCATCGTAATACGATTGGTGTTCATATCGGAATATCCAAGAACAATCTGAGCGGAGTCACCATCACTTAGAATCGTGAAGGTTTCGACATCCGACAACGCACCCTTAGCTTTCAGAAAGGTGTTCATTACCTTCTGGTCAAGCTTAATCTCAATATCAAATGATGGGAGCTGCTTTAAATCGGGAGCAGCGGGGATGACTGCACTATCGGCCAACACATAATCAACCTTTGCATTATCATCAGTAAGGTGGATAGCTGAAACTTTACCACTATTCTTCTTGGTCGTAATCTTTATGCCTTCACCAAGAACCGACAACATTGAGGAGAGTTGCTTTGTATCAAAGATACCATACTCCCCCTCATCCAACTTTGCATCCTTGACCGTCACGACACCAAGAACATTCTTGTCATCGGAGATGCACTTTACGGTGATGTCCGTACCGTCAGACTTCCACAGCACACTTTCACACGAGCCACCAAGATTATACTTGGCAATAAACTTCTCTAACTTTGACTTTTCCATAACCTTTTAACCTCTGTTTTAGTTTAAACCGAACCAATTACCATAATTCTCTGGTCTTACTGTATCATAATCTGCACTTACACTTGCTGACAACCTCTTACTTAACGGAATACACTTGTGATACCGTCTGTATGGAATATAACACACATCTCCAGGTTGTAAAGTGTATCGAAAATCAACAGTTAATATACTGTCGTTTACACACACTACCTCGTTTGATTTTCCATTCCATGTTTCACCATATATAGTCCAATCAGATTCACCGTCTAACTGTAGTATCAAAACATATTGTGAGTCTGCGTGTGTCTCAAAAGATTTGGAATTATTTTTTATTCCACCATATATGTTTGTCGTGACGTACATATTGTGAATACGAGAACACATATTTGATGCGTAAAACAAACCTTTTGTATGGCGTTCCATATAATTTAATATGAAAGAACTTCCATTATTTACTTCATCAAATATTACATCAGACGGAGTGCCACTTGTTTCTGTACTCTTATATACATCTTTCTTTTGTTTGTTATCACCGATAATAGTAATTTCTGTATTGTGCGTATTATCGTTTAAATAACGTTCTACATCATTCCAAGTAAGAATACTCTCTGGGGTGCATGAATTGGTAAGAACGAACGCACGTTCTTTGTTTTCTAAAATCCGTTCAAATACTTCATCCTTTACCATCTGTCCCATTCCTCCATCCACATTCGGTCAAGTGTGCCATAACTGAACCGAGCGAAATAATCGTATCGTTTTCCTTCTATTAATTCACCACTATAGAATATAATATCACCATGCAAGTCTGTCAAGTAGTCGCGGCGATAAGTTCCGTCTACTTTAACTAATTGTTTTCCAAATGGGGAATCTAGGTTTTCAATCCATTCGTAATCCCACAACTCACGATATATCTGTCTATTATCTGAAATTACATAATTTTCTAGCAAGCATTCGAACGATTTTGTTTGAAACTTTTCATCAGTAATAAATGAATATCCTGGTAATTGTATATTAACTTGAATGGTATCGAACATGCCCATATTCTATCCTCACATCAACTTTGACAAAGTTTTAAGTGTATCATTATATTCTTCTTGATAATCTTTAGTCCAACGATACAATCCAAGAAGAAGTTGTGCACCCTTTGCAGTTGCTTTGGTTCCTTTCATTATAGCTTCAAGTGATTCGTCTAAACGGTCACCCCATTTCTTTGCGTATCCCAACCAACTATAATACTTTCGTGGATTATACTGGACGAATTTCATAGCGACTTCAGCCTCACCTAAGAAAGAACCATATGCGTGAAGTGAGGCACTAATAGGACGGCCTGTTGGTTTATTACCAACGGATGGTTGTGCGGTATCTGGGTAGCTATTCACAATTGAATGATGCAGTTCCGATACAGGATTCAATACAAACTCATCTGTCGTGTGCAACATATCAAATACTTCTGGGCTGACACCTTTACCAAACCCAAGTGCTGTAAATTTCCAATGAATCATTTCGTGATACATATTACGAATAGTAATAACAGGATCGTCTGTAAGTGGTGCCATCACAATCCAAGAATTAGGATATTCCTTTGATGCATGCTGGCATGAAAATTCATTACCATCATCCGCAAGATGAATTGGCATATACACATCTACTAGTGATTTGATAGTATTCCAAATAACAGGAACAGCTTTTTCTGCTTCCTGTTCTACTTGACGAAGATGGATATCATTTGGATTGAATGGAGCACCCATTTCTTCTGTGGTTTTCCACGTATGCACATACATACCTGCCATTTTCTTGAATGGAAATTCTTTCTTGACAAATCCCTTCTCTGCTTTGATTTGTTGATAGGCCTGGATGTCGTATCCATCTTGTTGTGCGTTGATAATTCTGCTATAGTCTATTGTCATAGAACCTCTTCCCACGCGTATTGCGCATTGAATTTGTATGCTCCGATATATCCATCCCAAAATGTTTCTTCAGGACTGACCATAGAGATGAATGCCGAGCCGTTTTCCTTCTTATATAAATAATAGGTTTGCCCGATAATCGGCTTAAAACCTATAGAACTTTCGTATAAAAGTTGATTTATTTGGTAATCTTTTACAAGTTTTTCATACTCTTTGACCAGTTCGTTATATCGCTCAGTAAAATAATGTTTAAATGTAGGTGCGACCACCGCTTTCCATTTATCAATATCTACGGGTTTAATAGACGCAGGTGCGCTGGGAGATATACCGTATGTTAATGCATTTGGGTTTTTCTTTTCATCATCCATATTATGTCCAAAGTGACCGAAAATATTTTCCAAACAAATCCAATCCTTCCTGCACTCGTTCGTTATAGTTTTTATAATTACCTTCCTCGAACACATAAACTTCATCATTTACTATTTGACCGAACGACCAAATCATTTTATCCAGCATTTCCAACCATTCAGTTTGGCAGGTGCATCCTTCACAATTTACCACACCCTTTAAACATGGATGACCCGTTTCCATACTATCTTGTTTAAACTTAATCAATGCTGGATGAATAATCAATGCAAGTGTATGGTCTAAACTCCAAGTATCCCAATCTTGGATTTGCACATTGATGGTGCGGTCACCAACTTTTTTATATCTTCCAATATTCACTTTCATAATTGATATGTGTAAATGTGTTTGGGTTTGGTTTTGATTATTTGTATCCCAGGGTCACCACGTTTGTATCGATTATTGATTTCTACACCATATGGTCTATCTAACATCGTGAGCGTTCTGACATGAAATGCTTTACCATCAACCAAAAGTGTTGTTCCTGCTCCAGTCATTCCCTCATACTTAAAGTTTGCTGCTCTATAGATGGTGCCTTTGTGTCCTTGTGCTTCATCAGCATAACTGACCACGAACTTCCAATCAGTATTTTTTCGTAACCATTTTAGTGTTCTACTGACAAAGAAACTCTCCGCGTTCTTTGGTGTGTCATCAATCAAACACAACCTGCGAAGTTCGAGACATTTATCGGGGTCATCTGGATAGTATTTTTGTGCTGCCGCAGCACCTGCGGGACGCGTATAAACACAAACACCCACCAGTTCTGGTAGGAATAGACCTTCACGAAACAATCCAAATACTTCTTTGTGTTGGACATTATGATAATCTGCATAATGCCATCTGTGTAAGAAGTTTCGGACGGTTTCTGAAAAACTAATGTGTTCTACGAAATAACCTTGTAATGCCATATTCACCTCATAAGTGGCACCGTGGGATTCGAACCCATCTAGGCTCTCACCTAGTCCTTGGCTAGCATAGTATGCTTGTAACCTCGGGTAGCGCCCGTGTCATACTATCGTTGTCCCGACCAACTGCGGTGCCGAATATAACTAGAACTCTCCCCATTCACGAATAGAGACACCCACAGGGAAAATAGGAACTCCATCCTTGCTCAACTCTTGATAGCGAACCGTTAGATACTTGCCAATAAGCGAACGACGATTCTTGAATAGGTCCGCACGATTTTCTTGTGAACCTTCTGGGCGGCAATTAAACCGCTGACCAGAATCAGTCTCCAATTCAAATATGGCGAGCCCAACGTCACTACCATCACCATCAATAACATCAACAATACGATATTCTGCATCGACGAAATCCTTTAGTTTCAAAAGTGAATAGGAACGCTTACCAATCTCATATCCCATCTCGGGGTTACGAATCATCGTTCCCTCGAATCCATCTCTGGTGAATGACTTGTGCCACACCAACACATCCGACTCCGTGAAAGCCTCCCACGTAGGAACTCTCACGACATTCTTTGGAGCGTTTGCACAAATCTCACGAATCAATTCATGCCGTGCGGAATACGGAAGGTCACTATCCACGATATCATAAACGTGATAGAGCAACTTTGGGGACAACTCAGGACGATACTTCTTGATAGCGGTCATACTCTCTTGGAGTAGAACGTTATTCGGAAGCATCAACTCACCATCAAGGATATGACCACCAGTATCAAACTTCAAGTGTTGAATTACTTCTGGAATAACTTCCTTGTTTCCCCGACTCCATCCGTTCTCTCCGTCAAACAACATACGCATACCATTGAGCTTGGGCTGAACATAGATAGGAAACTCAACCTTCTTTTTATGGTCCGTAAACTTATGCGCGAGCATTGGCATCGGACGGATGTTCTTCTTCTCACCCTTCGCACGGAATCCCTTGTCCTTCTGCTTCTTGATTACGGCGTCAAACTCAAACTCTGCCTGCTGCTCAGAGTTACGCTCGTTTGACCGACCGACATTTGTGGGTTCCGCATAATAGGGTGAAGAGAACTGTCGTTTGGTTTCACGGCCTGTCTTACTAATCTGAAACCATTCCGTCTGTGTATAAAATCCTCCTTCTTTGTTATCTTGGAGGATATGCAACCGCCAGAACTTCTCACCACCAGCCTTGTTTTCCGAAATGAGCCAATCACTTGACTTGATAATTTTCATTTGATTACCCTATCGAGGATGAACATAACAATAAGTGAAATCACAAATAGTTTTACACCAAACAACCAGTCCCAACGCATCATGAAATGTCCCTCTCTTCGTCCATCTTGATAAGAGTGTAAGAAATGTGTGCATAGATGGCGCTAATCAACACAAAGATTGCGAACGCACAAACAAGAACGACACCAATCTTGAATACCATATTAGTCCTCTGTGATGACGAGATAAATGATGATAACGAACCCGATAGCCGCAGATACCCATCCAGCGTTACCTCTACTCAACCACAACCCAATAGTAGCCATACTACCTCCAAGGAATAGGGGATGTATGAAATATATCACACATCCCCCAAAATGTCAAGTCCTTTATTAAATATTATTTAATAACTTTTAACGTGGGTGCCACATCTGTGTGAACTGGTTTTGTTATTGCTGACTCGTGTATTAAATTCTGTTTATCTGGTTCTTTTATATTTAATTTAATTGAGTGCATATCATTTCCTACCTTCACACCACTTTTAACATCAGTTCCAGTAAAGTAATGACGTTGCCAATCTTCGTTGTGTTTACCCTCACGTTTATCTTGGGCAAATGATGAACGTGATGCATGGTAAGTATGAAACTTTTCTGCCAGTTCTGGGTTATTATTCATAAAGTCAATCTTGAAATCAAACTTCTCTGCGTAATTATGTGGAATTGGTTGTAAGAAGCAGATTGGGTCACCCTTCTTGAAATAAATAATCTTGTTTGGTTCCGTTACTCTCCAATTCATTGTAAAGGAATAGTTTAACCAATCTGTTTCTACTACTCCCTCCAAAGGAACTGCACCATTAACAAAGAAATTTGGTGCACCACGAACTAATAAATTTACACCAGGTGGTGTTCTTACCATAAAATCAAATTCAAATGTGATAACACCACCAACGAAATGACACTTTACCCAATGATTTTCTGGGCGGAGAACTGCGTTATATTCTGGTTCTACCCAAAAATGCATACTACGTCTATCTTGACCACCGAACCACACTGCTTGAATATCACAAGGACACTCAATCACCCATCCATTTTGGTTCGCAATAGTCATTGGGAGACAACGATACATATGAATGTATTCATCCATCCACGCACGTTTTGGTGATGCCGCGTGAAATTGCCATCCAGGCAGTGGTTTATTATCATGTGTTCTATAAACTGTTATTGTATCTTGTTTGTCTGACATAATAACCTCTTAAAAAGAAAAGAATTCTTCTGCTTTTTGATTAACATCAGTAGGGAGTAATCCCCAATTCATCGCACTATAAAAATCTTCCAACTTCTTCTTTAACTCGTTTACAAACAATGCTTCGTAGTCAATATATTGTTCCGCAATATCCGTGATTTCCTTTGGATCATTATAACCTTTCACCGCGATAGTTTCAAGGTTCCACGGGTTGTTCGTGAGATACACATACTTAATTTTCTCGCCATCACTAATCTTCTCATACTTGTTCTGTATCTTGAAGTGGTGAAGGAGTTTGTTATAACTGATACATGCCTTCACGTGCGCAGGGGTGCCCTTCTTAAACTCGTTGAGTTGCTTTCCTGTTCCCTTTTCGTATTCACTAATATTCTTGACAGAAGTGTTTCGTGCGACATTGAGATAGGGTTCATCGTTTAACTTCTCACGGAACTCTAATACCTTTTTATCCATATCGGTTTTACCAATACCACCCAAGACATCCTTCAAGACCCCGTTCATAAATGCACGGAATGCGGGTGGGAAGGTTGAACGAACAACGTCAAGACCCTTAATCTTGATTTTATTATCGATGTCAATATTGGATTCCAAATCATAGACCGCGTTCATCGCATATCGCTTCTTTGCAATCCACAATCCTTTACTTGCAACTGACTCACCCTTGATGTAAAGACGATGCTTATCACAGAAGAAGAGTTCCTTCGACATCACATTGTAATAATCATTCAACTTCTTTTCGACCGCACGAGCCAGTTTAATCGTGAAGTCCTTTGGGTCAACGTTCTCTGGAAGTAATGCCTTCGACGAGAAATACAACGAGTCAGTATCGATATAGATACAATAATCGTTGTTGTCGTTTAACTTATCGTTATACAACTTGTTGGCAAAGTCGGCACTATTCTTAATCACATCTTGACCCGTTGCCGTGACCGCAAGAGCGTTGTCAATATCAAAGAAACGGAAGATAGGAAGTCCCAACACACCATAAAGTGAGTTCAAGAAAATCTTCTGAATATGCTGGCGTCTATCATAGAACTCAGCCAACTCCGTATTCCCTTCATTCTTATACTTCTTCATCAAGTTCTTAAACTCAACACGCTCTGCGAACCACTTGTCGAGCACTTCTGGAATGATACCAGTCTTACTACTATCATACATTACCCCGTTTGAACTCACATAGAGATTTGCCTTTTCCATAAACTGGATAAAGTTCTCTCTTGGAAGTTTGACAATCGTATCGGTATCCTTCTCACGAATAAGATAGGTATCAATCTCACCCTTGCGATGCTTTTCCACATCCCAGTTCGTAATGAACCCACGCTTGGTTTCTGGTGAGATGTTGAGGGACATAATAATAGACGGATAAAGAGATTGCAAGTCGAGTGAATACACCCAATCATACAATCCAGGAACAGGAGGTTTCACATATGCACCAGCAAACCCTTCGTCATCGTTCTCTACTCGTTCATTCATCAACTGCCGACCATCGGCAGGTTTATTACTGACCACCAATCCCTTGCGGTGAAGGTAAGTAATAATCGTCCCTTCCAAGAACTTCGAACTATAACAATAATCTTCGTATTGCACGTGACCCACGTGACAGATACCACGGACTAACTCAATCAACTTCATCTTCTTGTCGATTTCTACGATGATACGCACGTCTCGCACGTTATATTCAATAAACTTCTCTAAATCAGTTCTGAAAAGTTCATCCAACGACCCTTCGTATTCAATCTTACCCATATCAACCTCAATACGACCAATCGTATCAAGACGATAGTTCTGCTGTTGTCCGTAGGTAAACTTCTTATAAAGGTCAAGATAATCAAGGGATGACACCCCCGCAATCATCCACTTCTTACGGAACTTGGAATACTTCAACTTCCCGATTGGAGAGAGTCGGTTGGCAATCCCATTTCCACACTGCTGCTTCAATCGGTTGTAGAGATACGGCACGTCGAAGTAATCACTATTCCATCCCGTGATAATTGTGGGACCAATAGTTTCATACACATCAATAAACTTATAGAGTAAGTCTACCTCGTCCTTGAAAAAGAATGTGTTGGTATCACCCTTGACGAAATCTTCCCGCTTCCCCGACTTGTCGAGTACAAGGACATTATACTCCTTGGTGATATTATCGTAAAGAGTAATAGCAGTGACTTCGTTGTTGGGGTTTTCGATATTAGGAATGCCATTTTCCATTGACACTTCGATGTCAAAGAAAATAACCTTGTGTCCTGCGGATGGATTATCCTCTTCCAAATATAAATCGGTTAACACACGAGTTTCACGAGGGACATCACTTTCAAATAGGGTGGGGTCATCCCACTTATACATCTTCGTCTTGCTGACCCGAACACCCGTCATACTTAACTTCGACCCATTGCGGTCAGCCTTATATGCGTAATCAAACTGCGAAAACGGCAAAGTGGTATAGCCGTTCTGGTCATCCCAGAGATGCACTATACCACGACCTTCACCATCTTCAATAAAAATATTCTGATACACGAAAACCTCGTTTGTTTTTCTTCTTTGGTGTTATTTCTAAGTTCATGCCGATGTATTTACCAACCACACTTCCAGAGATATAGAATATAATGACCCAGAAGTTTCCTTTCAAGAGTTCATCAACGGAAAAGAATGTTGACCCAAGAGCCATCAAATTTATCCATACAGAGTTGACCAACAACTTACGAACATTATGTTGTAACGTAAATCGTATTTCCAACACCTTGAAAATATTGAATAATACTTGAAAGATAAATACCCACAGCAATCTCATAGAAATATAACCTTAGTCCTCGTGTTTGTCAACTCCAAACTTAATGTATTTATACCAAATACGTTCGTGAATAAAATATATTATTGGTTTCACCACTAACTCAACTACACCAGCAATAGATGAGATATAAATACTACCTGTGAGTATGTATCCTATCATTACTGTTTGAACGCTTCCTAGGAACCTGTAGGATATAGCCTTCGCAATATGGCGTTTTACATGGACCATTACAACCCCATTTCCTTACGAATCTTTGTGGCGCTAATAGCTTCGATTTCGTCATCCAGTTTGAGTTGTTCGACCTTGTAACCCACATCACGCCCATAATATACACCTGTGATGTTTGGTAACACGTGTATCGTATACTTCCCGTGATAATCTTCTTCCAAGTCGTGATGGATGTTAGTGACCACAGTTTCGGCATCAAGAGGGTCTTTATCACTTGTTCCCTGCGTGTCACGCACCACAATACAAACCTGACCTTCCTTTTCAAGAATCTTCTCAAAAAGTGTTCGGTGTCCCTTATGCCACGGTTGAAAGCGTCCAATCATCAATCCCGTGGTTGCTTTAGAATTAAATTGCATAATTTTTCTGCCTCTACGTCTGAGTTAAATTCTGTGATACGAATATTATATTCGTCCTCTTGTGGGACTTGCCACGCCTTGTTCGTATCTTCAAAGCGTCCTTCTACGATAGTATCCATCCAAACACAGAAATGTGGTTCGTAGATTGCACGTAACTCACGAGTTGGAGCCACGAAATCTGCGACCACATATTCTACACTTTCTTGTTCTAGTAAATTATCAGACATTGTTCGCATACGAAGAGCTTGTCGTGCTCGACCTGCGGGACTAAAATCCCAATCTTCGAATGCTTTACGAACCGCGTCTGCGTTTAAATGTCCTGCGTTGGGGAGAAGTTTCACTAACTTTTCTGCTAATGTAGTCTTTCCAGAACCAGGTAATCCAAATAACAAAATTCTCATAACCCCTCATTTAATCTAATATGTTTTTTTATTTTTGACTGAATAATCTTTGGGTTGTTCCGTATGTCATTTTCCCACAAACATAAAAACTTGTATCCCATTTCTTCAAATTTTTTCTTACGTTCCGTATCTCTTTGCCAAATTTCTTCTGCGGTTTTCTTCTTTCCACGATTAAAATACGAAGAAGTATATTGCTGTGGATTACAGTGCCAGAAGTCACCATAACATTCAACAATATACTTCTTATTTACCAAAAAGTCAACGGTATATTTGTCTACCGAGACTTGTTCTTCGAATGGAAGATTCAATCTCGTTAGTATTGTCGAAACCGTTTTCTCAATTTTGTTACCTATTACTCGTTTCTCTTGTTTTTTACGAGCCATACGTAATCAAAAGGGTCATATATTAGTATTTGGTGTTGAAGCTTAAGGTAATTCTCATATTAGTCTTATTGGGTGGAACATAATGTTGTAACCACCCTGGGAATAATACTAATTGTCCAGTCTTTGCTTCTACTCTTTCTACATTTGACGTATATTTTCCAGGAGCGTTGGGTGCGGTGTGTTGCACATCCAACATTCTATATCCTTCCGTTGCACTAACAAATACAATTGGTGCACTTCCTTCATCAACATATGGATAGTATGCTGCGCTGATTACACTTTCATAATGACGATGAACACCAACAGAACCATTCATAGTTAGAATATTCATCCAACTTTCATAAATGTAACTTGTTTGAATACCTATTTCTGCTGAATAATCGTCAACATACTTTTGGAATTCTGTATACAAGTGTTTTAGTTCTGGCATTTTACTTGGGTCTTGATTACCACGAATACCGTCAACTAAATCATTTTCAGTGTACCCGATACCTTGTAATGTTTTATTGATATCTTCTGTTACAAGATACGATAGGTCATAGATTCCTACGGGTACCTGAAATAACCAGTTCACAACCTTTTTTGTCATAACGTCTCCTTATGCTGCGAAACTACTTCCGCATCCACACTTTGCTGTTGAGTTTGGATTATTAAATGTAAATCCAGAAGCTTGCATTGACATTACATAATGCACCAATGTTCCATTGAGATATGATGTTGAGAAAGGATCTACAATGACCTTCAATCCATTTTCTTGTTCAATCACAATATCATCTTCTTCTGGATTATCGACTAAGTTAAAATCATACTTAAAACCAGAACATCCACCTGGTAATACTGAGATACGGAAGTAGTTTGCATTTTCTACTTCTGCAAACTTCTTCATTTCCCCAAGTGCTGCTTTGGTAAAGGTAATATTAAAATCAGTTGCCTGTTGAACCGAATCCATTGCTCCCCCTTCCATCTACTGATGTGGTTTCTGAAACTTCTTCTATTTCAAAATTGACCGTTGGAACCAAAATCATTTGTGCAATTTTTGTACCTTCTTGAATCTTGGCGACATCCCGACCACCATTATATAAAGCTATTTTAATTTCACCAGTATAACCATTGTCAATTACACCAGCCACTACAAATAAGTATTGTTTTGTAGCCACCGAAGAACGGTCACGAAGTAATGCTCCGTAACCTTCTGGGAATTGTACGGAAATACCTGTAGGGACTAATCCTACATCTCCAGGATAGATAACCATCTGCGCCTGAGCATATAAATCGTATCCTAAATCACCAGCGTGTGCCTTGGTTGGTAATGTCGCATTATCAAATAATTTCTTAACCTTCATTATGCCCTCATAACCCTTTTAAGTTTCATTTCAATCTTGGACTTGTCATTTACACCAAATGCAAATTCACGAATTCGTCCGTCTTTGTAGATGTATAACATTGGAACAGCCTTTGCTCCAGTAAATGTCTTTGCATCTGGAACTTCATCAATATCTACCTTGTAAAAAGGAACTGATGTTTGATTGGAAAGTTCTTCGATAACTGGAAGCATTTCTTGGCATGGTTTGCACCACGTTGCGTATAAATCCACCACTGCAATATCGTTGTGATGAACCACTTCTTTTAACTGTTCAATCGTGTCAATCTTGTTCAACATTATTGAACCTCACATCCACCAGCCGAGCATGCGGCTTCACCTTGTAAATTGGTGACATCTTCAACTTCTACGACATCATCAAGATTGATTTCGTGTAAATGACCAACCAATTCGTTATAGGTTTCTTCGTCAACATCTTCAAATGGTGCTTGAATGTATGTGTGGTCTGAGTATGGAAGAACTGAAAGTGCGGTAAAGTTCTCACGATTTTCCCACATCCATTCACCAACTTCTTGCCATTCACCATCCTTGATAGATACGGTGACGGATACATTATTCTTATTTGCACCCTTTCTGTGACCTGTCTTGACCCATTCCTTCCATACCTTACTGGTGCGACCGAGGAGGTCTAATGCACTTTCTTGACGAGTGATTGCTCCATCTGGTGCCTTTTGTGGAACTTCAATAACTGCTTGAATATTTGGCTTGAAGTATTCGTCAGTGACGAGTTCTGGATGATTGTTCTTCAAGTATGCGTAGATACTTTCATTCTTACCTACACGGATACGACGAATGTAGTGCTTGTTATGCCAAGCATGAATACCACTACTCGTACCCAAAACGAGAGATGACGTGCCCTCTGGCTTCACGGTCGTGCAACGGGCCGCTGGCATCGTACCAATTATAGACGATACACGTGCATTCTCTTCCTTCACCAAATTTGCAGCCTCTTTCATGTTGAGCTTTAACACTCCACCCGATGCTATTCCAGTCATCGACACTCCGATGAGTGCTTCCTTCTCTGTTGTTCTTTTCCATATGTCTCTCAAATAATGAAAATCTGTATAACTTGCTTGTAGTGTGCCGATAAATGCTGCTGCCTTAGCACGTGCGTTCAAATCGTCTTGGTCTACAACATCACCCGCATGAATGGTGGTGAGATTACAGAATTGGAACGGACGGAGACTAATTTCTGCACAAGGGTTCATACCCCAATCCTTATCATTGGTAAAGAAGAAACCAGGTTCACCAGAACCCGATGCTTCAATTTTCTTCCATAATTCAAAGAATGTTTCTGCTTCAACCTTTGAACGAACAATGACTGCTGAATTGTTTGCACGACCACGTTGTGCATTTTGTTCCCACCAGTTACCGAACTTACAGGTCAACATATCGTCGTCATCAATATCAAACAACGAAATCATTGCTGACCGACGAATACCACCTGCCAACACGGCATCAGCGATATAGCAAAGAATGTCGTGGACTTCAAGTGTAGTGAGGTGTTCACCATTTTGCTTTCTGTCCAATACCTTTTGCACATTATGTAAGCAATCCTTTAATGGTTCAGGACCAGGTGCCTTTCCACCAGAGGTCAAGAGCATTGCACCCTTTGGACGAACATCGGTGAAATCATAAATTGGCATTGCCTTACCCTTCATATATGCGGTCATCAATACCTTCACCGCATCTGCCCAACCTTCGATACTATCACCAACAAGATAACGACGATTCTTTGTTGGCTTGTTAATCTCAGGTAAGTTTTCTACATGATGCCTTTGTACGGAGTATCCGACCCCTGTGCCTGACAACAAGAGGAACATGATTTCTGAGAACGCGTCCACGTGGTCAATAGGTAGAAAACAGCAATTATACAAACGAGCGTTGTTAATGGCAATAGGTTTCCCAGCAAACTGCAAACTGCGCATGGAAGGAAGTATCTTCTTATCATATACATATTTGTATGCTGCCTCTATTTCTTCTTTTAGGTTTGGATATTTTTCCAAATGCATTTGTTTATTTCTATCAACTAACTCTTTCCAATTTTCTCTACGATTTAATGTAGGATTAAACTTTGCGTACTTCATAAATACGGTAATATCACTTAAAATCTTTGCTTCAATCTGCATTTGAATACTCCAATCTCTACTCTGAATGTTATGGGTTGTGGTAAAATAAATAGGGTGTTTGTTTAGGAAAAAATTATGTGTTAGTTAATCATCAAGACTTTCTAATCCACTCATCTCTGCCAACTTTTTTCTGAGTGTATTCTTTTCATCTGCAACTTGATTTTCCATCTGTTTCTTCAACAAAATACCTTTTGATGATTTCTCATCGTAAATTTGTATCTGACCGATACTTGTATCCATCACGACAGGAAATGTTTGACCATCTGCACCAAATCTATTCTTAATAATATGGGCACGTCCTGTCTTATTGACCTTATCTTCTAACTTACGGCTCAACGAGATGACTAAATCAGCAGTCATAATCTTATTATATGATTCTGAAATCTTGTCTGCCTGAATAACGTCATCTTGAATAGAACTACGTTGTGTCTGCGATGCTGTCCAACATGGAATGTTCAGTTCCCCAGCGATGCCACGAAGTTCCTCGTAGATTGCACCCAATTCTTGATAACGGGCATCTACTCGTTCTGCTGCTCTTAATAAGTCTGCGTAGTCAACCAACATCAAATCGGGCTTGTATCCCAATGCTGTCAACTGTTGTACGTGTGCCATAAGTGAATTACACGTTGCACTTCTGGCAGGATAGTATTTAATAATTAGTTGTCCAGTAATCTTTGACACCACATCTTTAACGGCATCAACATTATCAGGAATCTTTCCAGGTTCAATACCAGTAAAGATAGTATCATACCGAATACCAACATAGTTTTCGTTAAGTTCAAGAGTGTAATGTACCACTCGCTTTCCCTTACGTAGTGCGTTTGCACCAATCGTAGACAATGCCCAACTCTTACCGATACCAGACGGAGCTGCGATGACACCAAGTTCACCACCACCCAATCCACCACCAGTAATTGCATCAATTACATCCCAACCAGTCGGAACCGTATCACGAGAAATACGAGCCAATCGTGCCTCGACATCTTCCGACCAGTTTAGACCGATTTCCTTTGGTTGTCCACTACGAAGTGCGTGGTCAACAACCGTCTTAATCTTATCGTAATCACCACTCTGTAGTAAATCAACCGATTTAATGATTGCCGACTTTAATGACTGATTACGAGCAAAGTCAAGAAACTTATCACGAACATATTCTGCATCCGTATCGGTGACCTTCGTGACCACCTTACGAAGCAATTCAATAGTTCCCGCACGAAGTGAATCGTCGGTTTCTTGTGATAATTCAATCTTGAAATATTCAAGTGTTGGTAGTGTGCGATATTCGTTATAAAAGGATAGAGCTTTCTTCGCAATCCATCTACCAGAATCACTATCAAAGAAGTATGGATTGATAACATCAAACGACTGCTCCAAAAAATCTGGTGCAGAGATTATCGACGATAATACTTTTGTTTGAAACTCAATACCATACTTCGATAGATTATCTACATTCGTATCATAATTTTGTGGTGCTGATACTATCGGAACCATTAGAGAACCTCGTTAGTGGAACAAATGTGGACGCAAGCCACATATCGTAAGTCGGAAAGTTAGATATAACTTTACTACGAATCATCAACTTTGTCAAGTCCATCTTGCGTAAATCCGTCTTAACAATGTCTAATTTATGAACTATTTTCATTTTTGCATCTGTTGAAATATTAACATCTCGTAACTGCATGAGTTGCATATTTCTTTCTACTATATCTTTATTACTTAAAATATTCTCAATTAATTTCGGTTTCTTCTTTACATCTGTATACTTTTGTTCGATGAAATTATAGTCAACTGTATTTGTATTATCTACAAGTTCTGGAAATAACTTTAATACCGTCTTTTCACCAGCCCCACGGATACCATCAATATTATCACTCTTATCACCAAGTAGTGCCCGATAATATACAAAGTTATCAGGATGCACCCCATAGGTTTCTATAATCGTCTGCACATCAAATGTTTTCTTCTTGACGGGATTGTAGACCTTTGTAGTTTCCGTCACCATTTGCAAGAAATCTTTATCTGTAGAATAGATGATAGATTCTCCACCTTGTGCGGTGATCAGTTCCGATGCATATGCAATCACATCGTCTGCTTCAATATTATCCATTGTGAAAATCGTAACAGGGAGACACTCTAACATCTCAATAAGTGTCACCAACTGATACTTCATATTTTCTGTTTCTTGCTCTTCGGTTGTCATATCGTACTGACGATTTAACCGAGTCGGCGGCTTACGATTTGATTTATAGTCTGAATAGATTTTACGTCTACGCTGTGACCCACCCTTTCCGTCAAATACAATCACAACACGAGAAGGTTTGAAATCACGAACAACAGACCCAACACTTTTCAGAAATCCAGACATACCACCAATATGATTACCATTATCATCAAGTGTTGGAATTGCTGCATAACTACGTAAGAACGTATTGAGTGCGTCAATAAAGAGGACACGACTATTATACTTCGTGTCCTCCTTACTGACATCAAACTTCATTGATTCAAAAACTTTCTGTAAATCACTCATTTTCTTCTGATTGCTCAGCTACGTTTTCCATTATTCCCATACGACGAGCCAATGCTAATACATCTTCATCAGTCATAGTATTAACATCTATGTTTTCAAGTTCGGCAAAAATAGGATCATTTTCACTTATGTTAGTTATAGCTTTTTCAACTTGATTTAGTGGAATTGGAGGAATTGTAGTATTCACAACAGATTGCTGTGTTGCGACAGTAGTGTTATATACCATCAATTTTCTACGAAGTTGTAGTTCAAACTTATCAACATTTCCGTTTGCATTAGTAAATGCTTCTAATGCAACCTCAATGAATTCTTCTAACATATTATTCGTCCAGTAAAAGTTGTTTACTATCTTCTTCACCAGTATCAAGTGTCATAGCGTCTGGATTATACTCACTACGATACTTCATAATGAGTGTATCACAAATCTTACTATAGATTTCTTCCTTACGGGTGATGTTCGAGTCTAAGAACTTCGGGAAGTCCTTTGATTGGAACTTAACTTCTTCACCAGTAGTTTCATCAATCATAGTATACCATGCACCAGATTGCTTGACCAAGTTGTTTTCCTTCAAGACATCCAACCAACTACCATAATCATCAATACCACGGTCAAAGTAGATGTCGAATTCTGCCACACGATGTGGAGGACCAAGACGATTCTTAACCACAACCGCCTTGACATTCACACCAACAACATTCTTGTTTCCGTCTTGGATTTTACCAATTAAGGACAAACGAATACGAGTTGATGCGTGGAATGCGATAGCCTTACCACCGGAGGTAGTCCACGGGTCAGAGAACGCAGGAGCGTTCATCTTCTGACGGAGTTGGTTGGTGAATACTAATGCGATACGTTCACGACCGAGGAGGCCGGTAATCTTTCGCATTGCCTTACTGATAATGATTGCCTTGTCAGTAGCGTATCCGTCCTTACCGAAGTCGGCTTCCATTTCCTTCTTAGTAGAAGCTGCGGCAACGGAGTCAACGATAATCGTGACCAACTTATCTTTGTCCTTGCCAGCTCTGACCTTTTCAATGATATTGGTGATTGCATCGAAGATATCTTCAACCGTAGAAAGATGAACATATACTAACTTGTTCATATCAATACCTACAGCCTTAAAGAACTCTGGATTAACTGCGGTTTCAGTATCAATCAATACTGCCACACCACCACGTTTCTGTGTATTAGCGATAAGTTGTGCACCGACCAACGATTTACCAGAACCTTCCAATCCAGTAAGTTCAGTGATACGGCCCACAGCGATACCACCGTGGGGACGATTACTGATTGCGATATCCAACATTGTTGCACCAGTCGAAATAAAATCGGTGAAATCCGTTGGAGTATCTTCCTTACCATCAAGGAAATATGCAATCTGGTCAGAGTCTTTGTTTAATTTGTTAAGTGAGTCTGCGATGACTTGTGCCAACTCGTCACGGTCTGCCGCAGGAATTGGTTTCTTAGTTTTCTTTTCGGTAGCCATAGTTGATTACCGATTAATTGTCGAATAGCTTATCGAACTCATCAAGAGCGTTCTTGACTTGTGCCGACTCAGAAATCTCCGTCTTAACGTCAAGGACTTCGGCGGTCACACTCTTGACCTCAGAATTACCCTTTGCAGGAGCGGGGGTGGGAGTCGAACCATCTGGGTCAAGATACTTCTGGAGAACAACCATCAACTCTTCATAGGAAGGTTCCTTGTAGAGTGCAAAGATATCGGGCTGTTCCGAGAGAAGCTTCTTAGCAACATCAACATCACCGACCACAGGGGTCTGATTCGGCTTAACCTTTACTGAGGTCTTGGCAAAGTTCGTGTCGGACTTCTCTTGTGGGATATATTCGACCACAACATCACGACCAACCTTCGGATCAGTAATATCACCGTAGTCAGGATCAGCGATGTAGGAAAGGAGGTCCTGATAGACCGTCTTACCGAATGAGAAGAAACGAACACCCTTGTCCTCTTCACCACGAACGATGATAGGAACATAGGTACGAAGCTTCGGACGGAAAGCGTTAGCCTGCTTCCAGGCAGCCTTCTCCGCTTCACGACCTTCACGGCGTGCATCTTCAACTAACTTGTCTGCGAATTCCGCGATAGGGTCGCGGCGACCAAATGAAAGAGGCGAGATGTAAGTCTTATTTCCGATATAGTGGAAATAGAGTTCAATGAAAGGGTTCTCGCGGTTCTTTGCCCACGGGACAATACGGATGGTTGTCTTACCTTCGGTGGGCTTCCAAAGCGACTCACTTCGGTCACTTTGCTTTGTGAATGTGTTGAGCTTTGCCTTTAGGGCATTAAAATCTAGTGCCATACAATTTTCTCCTTAGTGTTTAGAGTTGAGTGTTTAATACACCTCACCACGTATGATAATGAGGTCAGTTGTGTTTGTCAAGCCTTAGTTTTGAATATTAATAATATTTGATATTTTAGTATTTACTTTTTTAAGGCGACCGTATGCGGTGACTAAAACAGTATTTTGTAATTCAGTCCAATCAATCTTATAGGTCTTATCTAATACACCACCATTCTTTTCTTCAATCAACTTATTAATAGCATTGATTGTGTAGATAGTGTTTGTTTGCTTCTTTCTATGTACTGAAATTGTAGATTCTGGTGCTTCACCAAGAACTGGTTTCGATAAATCGATATTATACGTCAAGATTGCTTGATTCTCATCATTCACATTATCCAACACATAAACCGAATTAAATGCGAGTGTGTAGATTTTCTTGATTTGTTCTATGGTGGATTCAATATCCTTTTTTGCACAGAAAGTACAAAGTAACTGTGTTTCTGGTTTCATAATAATAAACTCATTAGGGTAAAACTTCCTGCTTTTTTACTCCTAATAAATATTATTATGTAAGGTCAAACCTTATATTTCTACCTTCAAAAGTTCATTGTAATTTTTACCCTTATACATTCTAGTTGGATACATTTCTCCCTCTAACAAACTCTTGATTGCTGGGAGCATTGCTGCTTCCGACCTGTGTAAATCTAAGAGTAATGCGTCATAAGTGTAGAGAATAGGTTTCGTCAATCGTCCCTTTAATAACTCACACACCTTTGCGACATTAGTGAGTGCTGATTCTGTTTCCAACCATTGTACAGAATAGTTAAACACTTTATTCTGCGATGGTTCTTCGACCACCAGTTTCTTACCCGTTTTGGTCTTTACATATCCAGAGCTTCTATAGATTTCCCATATCAGTTCACTATACTTTCTAACCTTATGGAAGAAATCAACATTACCGAACTCTTCGGTCATTCCATACATCAATGCAAATGTTCTTGCTTTTGACGCCTCATATTCCTCAGGATTGACCTCCTCTTTACCATAATACTGCTGAGCGAGAAAGGTATGGACAGAACTATTTGGAAGGTCATATCCCATTTGTGCCCCAACCAGACGTAAGTGGAACGCTTCGTAGTCAAACTGGATGAGAAGTCCATCGTCCCCATATCTACTGGTAAATGCTCCACGAGTTCCATCCGATTTATTTAGTGCAGCAAAATTGATACCACCATACTTGTTGCTTGGACGACCTGTAGCAGTATATGGATTATATTCTGAATATATTGTATTATTAGTTATATATTTTTTTATGTCTGACCCAAAGTGTTCTGTCAAGATATTCTGGTCAATACATAGCCCCGACTTCTCAATCGTGGTCAACGTTGGAATGATTGTATTATTGACAAACTCATACCCATCTGGTGTTGTATGCTTCTTGTATGATTCGTGGATGAAACGAAGTAGGTTGTGTCCATATTCCATCCACATCGTCAACGGGATACTGAGATGCAGGTTCTTAAACTGAAACTGCTGTAATGTTCGTTGGATATTCGGAGTATAGTATTCACGAATTTCTGGAATACTATTACTGGATAAGTGGAGAATAGTCGCAACATCATGCACCCGTTCGTGTGGAACACTTGGGAACGCATGAAGGATTTCTCGTTTGTATAGGGTAACAATCTTAAATGCGTCTTTAAGTTCGACCGATAGAGGGATACCATCGGGATGATTAAAGGGAACGCAGAAGTATTCCCCGTCGTTAAACGCAATATGTAAAGAGGACACTTGATTGACCGCAGGATGCGAGTGCTGGTCAACGAGGATAGGTGCCATATACGACACCTCGGTATCTATTCGCTTCTGTAGTTTTTGTAAGTCCAGAACCGATTGTACAACCATTATTCCCCCGAATAGAATTCCATATAGTTTCGTAAATGATTAGTAATACCTGGAAGTTCTTCTTCTGCTAGTCCAAGTAGTGCCTTGTTTTGGCTAATCACTCCCTTGATTAATATATTATCACCACTTGGTAATGTCAAGATGGTATCTTCAAGTTTACCGCATATTATCCAATCTATTTTAGTTTTTCTAAATAATGGGTTATTAAGTATATTGGAATACATACCACCAGTTATTTCAAACACGGTACCATATCTTTGCGATGTATATTTCGCAAAATAACGAGACTTCACTTTTCTTCGTATATCTTCATCAGTAATACTTGGTGAGACATTTGTAATTGTCAAAGACAATTTATTTTTGGTATTTGTATCTCCCAAAATCTCAAATAGTGGACGAGGTATATTTGTTAACATGTATTATTCCGATTTTAAATTTTTAACTTTACCTGTTGGCATCGCATTGAACCTAGAATGAATTGTTGTGTTCCATCCTCTTCCAATAGTAATATTTTCTGTTAGTCCGAATAGTTGGAATGCACCAAACTTTTTGTAATGCTCATATGTTCTACCAACCCAGAATATTTGTCCAATACGGAACCCAGATGCACCAGGTATCGTAATATCGGCTGTGATTGCCAATTTACCTGGTGCTCTCCACGCGTGTGAATAATCTACCTCTCTATTTCCAGACCCAGCGTTTGCAGACATTTGTTGTCTCATAAGGTCTGGTTGTAATTCAAACAAGTTTCGTTGTATTAAAAATGCTGCTTCTGCTGGTATTAAATTATCTACCTTTGCTAAATTAGACTTTGCTTCCGCTTGAAGAGACAGATTTGCTTCCGCCGCAAGATTAAGAAGAGCCAATTCTCCATCTAACTGTGAATCGCTATATAGTTTGTTTGTATTTTTTAACCAATCTCTATATGGTTTTTTATCAAAACTAACAAATGTATTACCACCCCGTACATCGTCTGCTAATTTTACAACATCGGTGTCTCTTGAAAATTCTTGTTTCAATGGTTGTGTATATGTTTTTAGCATATATGAATCTATAGCTGCATCTGGATTAAACGGTGTACTAGCTCCAGGTGTATATGCTGTTGGTGTTGACCCCGTTGGTCCTCGTCTACCACCTTCAACCGCTTCCACGGCATCAATAAATCTTATACGTTGTTGTTCGGTCAACGTATTCATTAGTGTATCTTGGGTAATTGCTGGTGTTGCTGGGTTTAAAGCTCTTACTACTGTATTAATGTAATTTTGTGTATTATTTTCACTGGGTGGTGCGTATGTGCTCAATGCAACACTAATGGTCTTATCTTTATATCTTGACCCTTCAAATAGCAATTTTCTTTTTGCTTCACGACCCATCGCATAAGTAGGAAAAATAGCAAATCGTTCAGGTGGATTTCCACCTGGTGGGGGTTGTTGTCCAGTTCTATCTATTTCGGCTTGACTTAAATCTAATGCCCCCATACTTCTAGCAAAAGACCCATTTTCTAAATTACCAGGATTATTATTTCTTGCGGCAAACGTACCTGTACGCCGTGCAGTTGTGTTATCATCGTACTGCACGATGTTATATCCAACGCCTACCTTAAGTACTTTTACTATTTTCTTGTCTGCATCTGCCATATTACAGTCCCCCTCGTGCAGCTATGGCACCTGGACCTGTTCTTCCTGGTACTCCTACTATTTCTGGTTGTGGTTTTTGCGCATCTATTTGTTGTTGAGCTGCCGCAACCGCTTCTCTTTGTGTTTTGGTTATAGCATCAATTTTATTTCTAAAATATTGTTTTGATTCTTCAATTTTATTTTCTACTATAATACGTGCACGAGCAGCTATTCTTGCATCTGCATAATCACGATTCCATGCATAAAAACTTGAACCCCACTCAGCTTTTTCTCTATTTTTTTCACGTTCAATCAATGCTTTTGTTCTGTAAGCGAATAGTGCGGTTATAGCTGCTGCTTGTGCCTCGGTTATTAAAGAATCTCTTCTAAATCGTTCAAATGTAGAACGATAAGCTCTAGCTTGCTGTACTGTTAAAAATTGTCTATTATTGAATATTGTTGTAATAAATTGTGCAACTTGTGGTGGTACACCCTGTGCTCCAGCAACACTAAATGGTGCAAGTAAGCCAGATATATTTTCTGTTCCACTCGCATCTCCTAATAATTGACCAGATAAAGTTTTCGCTATATCTGTTGTACTCAATCCCCCAGGAGGATATGCTGGTGGTGTGCTAGTTTCGACACCAGATTGTGGTTTATTCGTTCTAGCAAATATATCGGTGAGTCCTTTATTGTTTACAAAGTCTGCATCTCTACGTTCAGGAGCAGTTATTAAATTACCACCGTTGATTCCCGACACCGCTAATTGCGAGAACAACATTTTTGGATAATCGGTACTTACCTGTATATCCAACACATCAGGACCCAAAATGTCTGGTTGTCCTTTGTCATTTACTACATCTGTGCTTAATAATTTTTTATTGAACTCATAGATTTTATCTTCTGAATTAATAGCTATTGTTCTTGCGTTATCATCCAAGATACGAAATTGTTGTCTGTCGTCATCATAAAATAACTTCAAATCCCAGTAATTTTCTGTTGCTGCGTTGATATTACGAAGGAGTGCTTCTAGTCCTTCCATAATAGTTCTTGCGTTCAAAAACACTGATTGTATTCCTTTACTATTCAACCATACACCCGTCGCTAGTGAAGTTATACCACTTTCCGTAATTACGTTTGATCCAAATTTTCTACTTTGTAACGCGCTATAAGTTCCCTCACGTTCTGCATTACCAGCTGCACCACCTGCTCCAAGTAAACTTGTATCTCCAACAAGAGTTCTGTTATTATAACTCCACGAACCATTACCATCACTTCTTTGTAATTGATTGATAAGTCCAGATTGCTGTGCTTCATTTGTAGTTCTTCTATTTGCTTTAGCTATAGCAGCTTCGTTGAAGATAATCATTGTTTCTGGATTTGTTGACCGTAGATATTCATTAAATCCAACAACGATAACATCAGTTCCATCAATTAGTGGAGATACCAAATTAGATAGTTGTGCTTCACCATTTGTAGCAGAGTTAATAATAGACACAACCTGTCTATTCAAAATTTCGTCTACAAAGTGTCCAAAACTTATAAAATACGAATCTTCCAATCCCAAATCGTTAGTAGTCCCAGAATCAGCAGACGATGGAACATCTGTTCCTGGTTGTGCTGCTCTGTCTATGGGGTCATAAAATCGTATTATGTTTCCAGCCGTATTATTAACGTTGTCTTTCAAGTATGTAGAGAACGGACCATTTATTCTAAAATATTCTGATACAGACTTGACTACCGCTTGATCGGCGTTAACTTGATTTGGGTCAAGTGGATTTGATGTTGAATACGCAGAGATGTACAATAAATTATCTGCTCTACCGTATGCTACCACGGTGATTTTGTAGACATCATTTTGTAAACTTGTTTTTACATTTGCAATATTTGCTACGGCAAAATCATAATTAAACTTATTTGGTTTACACCACTTGTCTATAAAGCTTTGTCTTGAATCGGCAATCGCTAACCTTATATCGGTTTCTACTCCGGTTCTTTTGAAATCCAGAGTAGTTAGTTCTTCTACTGTATCTGTAGTAGAATGTATAGTTCCCCATTCCAATATAGAAGTCATTCCGGGAATAAAACACACAGCGTCTAAAATTTCCAACTGCTCTTGGGTATAACATTGAATTTCAAGAGTAAATTTTAATACGTTTCCATTGCGCAAACGTTCTACAGTCGCACTTGTTATACCTGGTGGTGGAAAATTTTGTGCTGCTGTGTCTTTGGTGGTTTGGGTATACATCAATCGTTGTTCACCACCAGTATCAGACTGTTTATATGTTGTACCGATAATCAATCCTTTGTCAGATTGTGTGCCATATAAATCTGCTGCAGAATAATTTTTATTATCCCATCCATGCAATCCTAAAGTAAAAAATCTACAATCCTTATATGCACCAAATGTTGGTCCCAATGACCCAGCATTATCAATGTTTGACATATCGGTAGCAGTGGTGAACCGTAAAAATGGTGTTCTAATACGCACCAAATTTTTACTAAACGAACGATTTCTTAATTCTGTTCGTAAGTCTTTGTCAAATACATTTAATGTTTCTACTGGGTTTAGTGCCATAGATTATTGTAGACCTGCTGATGGTATAACTAATTGTGTTCCACCCTTTAAGAAAAACGTACCGTTAACTAAGTTGTTCGCTTTTGCGATAATCCACCATTTTGAAGCGTCCCCGTAATAACGTGCTGCTAGTGTGTCAAGACGATCTCCATCTTGTGCGATTATCGTATATTCAAAAATATCAGGTGGTATAATATTTGTAATCCCAGTTTGGTAATATCTTCTACCATCTCGGGTTGTTAATACTTCAAAATCTTCTAGATATCTGAATATCATATGTTATCGTCCAGCTGTTGAGGTTGTCGAACCAATGCGTGGTACTCGTAATTGTCTTTGAATTCTTTGTTGGTATTCCAATAATGGATTTGTAGATGTCACTTGCTCAGAATAGTTGGGGTTGTATCTTATTTCATCTGCTCGTATTCTACTAGTAGTGTCTACTTGTGATATTCCTGTACCCACTCCTGCTGGCTGCGTTGCTTGTGCTACCGCACCACCAGCTTGTTGTGCCGATTGTACACCCGTTCCGTTTTGTGGATTTGCACGTTGTAATGCGTTCAATGCAGCGTAGTTGAATAGTTCTGCACTGTTAGCTTGTTGTGTAATAAATGAATTTTCTATTACGTTGAATGCCATAGTCAACTGGATTGCCATAGGAAGTTCTTGGTCAATATCCCATGGAATGTCGGTCAACTTCATATCAACGTTTTCTACATATCCTGGTTGGTCTACAAATACGTTTCCAATTGTTAGTTTTACTAGTGGTGCTACCATAAATCCACCAGCATCTTTTATAGGAAACACTAACTTATTTAACATATCTGCTCTAGCCCATATACCATTTAATTCTGCTTCACTAAATGCGACAAGATACATAGAGAATGTCGCATTTCTGTTCATACCCTTATACGTTATAAATCTTTCTGGTCTGCCGACATACTTAACTTCTTCGTATTGACCACGTGCGTTGTGATTCAAATCACTAATAAATGCTCTGAACTTTATTCCATTTGCTAATTCTGGTACACCTGGTACTGCAATTTTAAACATAACATAATCTTTTTCTGTTGATGGATCACCAGCAGTTTGTAAATCAGAAAGTTTTGTTATACGTTTGTCATCAATTAAATTGAATACGTCTTTTGTATATCTTGCACTTGTAAGATTACTTCCACGTGGCGTCCCTCTACTAACAGAACGTAATGTTTCTGTGTAGTCCGCAGAACTTCTATAGTCATCAGTTGGATAATCTTTTAATGCATTTCCTAGACCGCTATTGATACTTGTAAAGTTTGTTTTTTGTACTGCTGCTCTTGCTCTATCAAGATATGCTTGTCGTGAACCTTGTGGTCCTTGAAAATTTTTAACTGTACCATCGTTTTCCTTCATTAATGGCCATAAATTATTTAAATACAGTGCATCATATGCTGTTTGGTCTTTTACTAGAGTTGCATCATTTATACTGAATGCTGCACCAAGTGCTTGTTGTGCTGTAGTGAGTGCGTTTAATGCGTTTCCTACTTGACCAACATTAAATGTACGACCACCAATATTGAAATTAACTTGATTAATTCTATTTTGAACATATGCACCAAACGCACTATTTAATGCTCCAGTAAATCCACTTTGTTGCGATGGTTGTGATCCACCAACGAACTTTAATGGTAATTTTGTTTGTACATTAATTACAGTTTCCTTTTGTAATCTACCTTGTAATCTACTATCTCGTATTGCTGTTCCCTCTATCAATCGTGATACACGATTTAGTGGGTTTAGTAGATTTGCATTATTGTAATTCAGCACCATATTTTCTACTGATGCTGGGTTGTATGACCGAGACTGACCGAAGGTATTACCTGCTTGCAGTAATTGTTGAAATACCTTAAAATTTTGACCATCTGATGTTCTGAAGTATCTGTTCATTCTCTGAATATCACGTGGACCGGATACCAGTGGTAATGATTGTGAATTTTGCAACATTCTACTGGTGTCTATTACGTATGTTTCATTTTCACCGTTCTGGGAGTACGGTTTAATTTCTACAAGAGTATCATTTCTTGCTGGGTTCGTAGCTGTTTGATTTGAACTTGTACTTCTGAACGCTTCGTAGAATGCAGTACGTCTAGATCTAGTTATCAATGCTTTTGTTATCAATTGACTTTCTTGATACTCTTTGACTAACGGAATAGATGTTAATCTAGGATCTGTATAATCGTCGTATACCTTTTTCGGACGATTCGTAATCAATAATCGTGAAGGTACTAAATCTCCACTTACTGTACCACGTAATGACTTAAATGTTGTAAATTCATTATTCACAACGGAGTCCGCGTATCTTTCGGATAAAGTTTTTGTGGTTTTAGCGATAGTACTAAATATCTTTGCCATATATTAACCCACCACAGCTAGACGGTCAAGTGGTGACCGTGCGTTTAATGAAACCCGTCCAACTGTATTTCCGTCCATATCAATCTTCATATTTGAGAATGCCGCTGCTAACTTGTCTAATTTAGCTTCCATCTTATCCATATTGACATTAACCACATTGTTAACCGATGGTGTTTGTGTTGGTGTGAATGTTCCTTTGTTAATATTATCCAACATATCGGCACCGTATGCCTTAGTTGCCTTTGCATTCACCACGTATTCACCTGGTGATGTTGGTGTCAATATATTATCACTTGTTGCGGTACCTGGACCTGTAATTAATCCACCGGCCGCCTTTGCAGAACCCATAAAGAAACTTGTTAACATCGGAGTAACTGCACTACCTATCATACCACCAACTATTGGAGCTACCAATTGTGCACCTGGTATCATTCCAATTAATAGTGTTGCCAATACCGATGTGACTATTCCAATCAGTGTTGCTGCGATTGCTCGTTTAATACTTTTTGTTTGTTGGAATTCACTTATACCTGCAACAGCACCTCCAAGTACACCAGCTCCTGTAACCGCTGCTCCACCGCCGGCACCTGCCATAGCATTACCAAACATTCCACCTCCAGCCGCTACTGTTGGTGCTGCAACTGCTCGTGTCATTTGTGTTGATGTAGTCGCTATTTGTTGCGTTGGTATTGCAGATTGTCCCCGAGCAAGTGCCAACGCTTGTGATGCTGGCATATCTGGGTTCGATTGTCTCATGCTAGCTGCTAATGCAACTGTACCTGGTTGACTTGCTTGTATTGCTAATGCTTTTTGCGCTGCGGCGGCTGTACTCAATCCTTGTGATTGTAAATTGGCGGCAATTCTAGTTGTTTCCGCCAGTCTAACACTAAGTTGATTTTGTAATTGTTGTTGTGTCTGTCCAGCCACTGCTGTTGTTGATGCTGGTAATAATCCACGTACACCAGATGTCGTCGCAGGTGGTACTCTACCGGCAGGTATACCAGGTCTTCCTGGTATTGGTGGTGTTTGTCCACCTTGATAAAAAGTTCTGTCTGATTTAGGTGCTGGTAATGCTAATCGTTCTTGTTGTCTAGGTAATGATGTTGGTGCTGTAGTTGCTGCTATTTGTGGTTTTTCAGCTACCCCCAAGACTTTTTTAGCCAATAAAGCTTTCGTATTAAGTGCAGTAGCTACTGTTTGAGCTGGTATTACTGCAATCAGTGCTGCTAAAAAGTTTGCAACGGTTCCTACACGTTCTAATATTTTATCTCGTGTAGTTCTATCTTTTTCTTCTTGCGTTTGCTCTGTTGCCACAGCACCACCACCAGCAGCCAATCTTGTGATTTCTGCAACATTAAGACCTAAATCTTGTTCCAGTGCAACTTTTAAGAAACGATTACGTTGTAATTCTGCTAATAACTGTTGGTTTCCACCAAGTTGACTTTGTAATTCAGATAATACTTCTTGTGGTGTACCTGTTCCAGCAACAGCAGCTAGTCTATTAAAATCAACTTCAACACCCATTGCTCGAAGTTCAGAGAACCGTTCTAGTGCTCCTTCAAAATTACCAACTATACCGTCAGCTAATGCTTCGGTTCTATCCAATCCAACACCAATACGTTGTGCGTTTGCTGCTGCCTGTGCTAGAGCTGCTGCATACTTGGTACCAGCTATTGCAACTAAATTTGCATTTTTTGCTGCGAATTCTAGTGCGTTTGCTGCCGTTAAACCTGCTGCTCTAAATTGCCCAATAAATGTATTTTTGGTTGCTTCCCCACCAACTACTAAAAATGAACGTTGTGCTTGTAAGAAAGTAGCGGAACTTATACCTAATGCTTTGGAAGCTTGTGCTATCTTTTGAGCTTCACCTCTTGTTAATATACCACCAAATTCTCTTTGAAATGCATTTATCGCATCAACACTTTCTTGAAAGGTTAGTGGTGGACCACCAGAAAAAAATGAAGTAATTTGGTTAGTAAATGCACCTACACCAACATTTAAAGCGGACCCAAATGTTGTACCTACTTGTTTTTGTAATCCAAAAACTGCTGTCCGTAATTGTGTAAATGCTTGTCCTACACTAAACAACGCAGTTCTAGTATAAAGGAATGCCGTCCCTACAGTACCCATTCCCTTTCTAACGTTATTAAATTCATTAGTAGTATTTGCCAAAGTATTTTGCATACTTTGTAATCTTGCAGCGAATGTATTAAAATTAGAACCAACTCTTATTGCATTTTTATTAAATAATGCTATTGCAGTTTGGTCAGTAACTTTTATACCATCAAATAAACCATTGAGAAGAACCGTTCCTCGTTTAAAAGCTTGACCAAGTGTTGCTGCATCTCTTCGCATTCTACCTATATCATTACCAGCAGCTTCAAGTTCTTCCTGTGTTAAATTTGCAGTCTTTTTTATTTTTTCGTTTATGGCATTCATAGTGGTAGCAAACTTTTTTGCTTCGCTAGCCACATTATTTAATTCAGAAGTAAGTCCATCCGCTGCTAGACTTGCTTTTTCCATATTAGGATCTACAGCCATCTATTATCTCATTTACGAGGTGATCGTTTCGTAGCCTTTTCTATTTCTTCATTTGCTTTTTCTACTGCGTCATTCATTTCCTTCAAATAGAAGCCGCGCAAGAACACTGGCATATTATATAAATCTTGAAAGGTAAATCCACCTTTTCCATGATACACCATAGAAAAGATGACCTTGTGCATGTTCAACCTATATTCTTGCGTCAGGCCAAAAAAAGTCCGTGCCGATTGTGATTGGTAGTGTACTTTCGTGATTACAACTTTCGCAAGTATGTGATACTTCAAACTTTACGTCTGGTGTCACCGACTTGTAGAATTCACGAAGTGCTCGTGTATCTGCAACCAACATGTTTTCTACCGTTTCACGAATAGTTTTTTGGTCAGATGCCCCATCCACTTCGGCAATAATATAACGTAGTCTGGTTGATACTTCTGGATCTATATTGGACTTTATTTTTTTCATAGCGTCCAATTCTTTTTGAATTTCTTTTTCAATCTTACGGGTAAGTAATCTTACTTTAATAGTTTTCTTACTAGCTGGTAATGTTACTGACAAATTACGTTCCGATACTTCTTTTGTTTCTAATTGTGATAAGTCTATATCCAACTCTTCTCTATTTGAACATGATGGACATGTTGCTGTAACTGGATAATCTTTTCCATATCCCATAATACGACTTGCTACCATTACCGCGTTAATATCACCCAAAAGTAAATCTTCACCGTGTACACCTTTTGTAACAATAAGACTATCGATTAACTTATCTAATACAACACCCTTTTGAATGAGGTTTTGTGAAGTTAAAATATCCTCTTCTTTTGCAGTCATATATTTTAATTCTATTTGACCACTACTGAGTGGACTACCTTCTGGATAAAACTTACCCTTACTTGGTAAATCGATTACTTCGGTAGGGAATGAAACATTTGACATAAAATAACTCCTTGGGTTGTAAATACTTGTATATAAATATCAATCTTCTATATTTTCATCGGTAAAATGGGTATTATATACCGAACTAATTCTGCGGACAAATTCCTTAAAAAATGATTTATTACTATCAGGAGTGACCAATGCTCCGTCCACAATAAGGTCTGCGACCTGTTGTTTCTCTTTGAGAATGTCCCGCATATATTCGTCTATGGTGTCCTCGCATAACATATAATAGGCTTGGACTTGGGAGGTTTGACCGATACGATGGGTTCTGTCCTCTGCTTGTTCGTGGTTTGCAGGAACCCAATCACAGTTGAGAAATACTACGGTATCTATGACTTTCTGTAATCCGTCGATACCCATACCCGCCGCCAAGAGACTAAAACATCCGATTTTAGCTTTTCCGCTGGTTAATCTATCAATACTTTCCTGCCGTTTATCTCTGTTCATATCACCCGTCAAGAGGGCGGCTTTGTCCCCATAATGTTCCGTCAGGAAACGAAGGGGGCCAAGATAGTTACTGAATATCAAGATTGACCTGTCGTTATCCAAGAACTCGTCAATCATTTCCATTAATCGTGGCATTTTCTTTTGGATAAGGAATGCTTGGAGTTTTGGCATATGGGTGACCGAGGGTTTACCGTCCATTTTCCATTTACCAAAGACTTCTTTGAGTAGTTCTTGATATTCCTTTTTTTCTTCTTTGGTAAGTTCTACATACAGGTCATTTCGTTGCTTTGGTGGGAGTTCTGTAAGCACCTCACTTTTCTTTCTACGGATGACCAAATCTTTTGTACGGTCATGCAAGTCTTGGAGATTTCGTGGAGCATCACCTTTCCATCCACCATAGCGTTCGACGAAATGGTAAAAGTTATTAAATCGTTCTTTATCTAAAAAGTTTAATAAACTAAATGCTTCGATTGGACGAGACATTACTGGTGTTCCCGTTAAGAAGATAGAATACTTGGTTTTAATCCCAGGATACTTTCGTCTTTCTTTCCACGACCCCAAGATACTTTTTGCTCTGATGGTTTGTCTATTCTTTAAGTAAGTTGCTTCATCACACACCAAGAGGTCAAACTTTTGTTCACGAAGTGATTTACTAATCTTAGCCACCGCATCATAATGCACGATGTGGAACTGATTATCCAACTCTCCGTAATAATGTTTACTATCCCAAATGGTAGATTTCTTACCAGTAAACTTTTTGATTTCACGTTGCCAGTTGACTACAACAGATAATGGACAGACAATAAGTGTTTTGAGATTGTGATGTTGTGCATATCCAATCGCTTGTGCCGTCTTACCCAAGCCAGGTGCGTCTGCAATCAAACAACGACCACCTGCTCTATCCACGAACTGTACACCAACTTTCTGATATGGATACAGATTGAGTTGCATCCCCTTGATTTGGAAGTCTGTATCTTCTTGACTACGGATTTCGTCGAGGTCTTGTCTACGAGATTTAAGTTCCTCAACTTTATCTAATACTTTCTTATCACACTTAATATTGGTGAATATCGTAAATAGTTTTGGAAGATGCACAACTGGAAACTCCCAATGCTTCTCATCGTTGTTCCATTTGCGACCATCAATTTCATACTTAAACTTTGCCAACATCACTTTGTCGTATGGCATAATGATTGCAGCGGTTTTATTATCAACTAATAACACCTCTACCTTATCACTTGATTGCTTGGGTAAATCTTTATATGAGATAGTTGGATTGTTCGTTCTGGGAAGGTCAAGTTCACTAATATCTTCGTTCATCAAGGTTTTTGCTGCTGCAATTCTCCATTGCTCAGGTAAACCATCTTGACCAGACATCCATTCCAAATACGAAGGAACACTCCTTGCAACGTGTGCTAAGGAGTGCCCTTTGAACCTACCCCACGTAAATATTACGTGTTCAGCCGACTTGTGTATTTCCATCTGTTGGAACTTTAATGTATTTCATTGTTTCCATATCTAATCGCCATCCGTCTTGTGGGCTTAAACCCATCATTAACATTAGTTCAATGTTTGCATCTTGAAGTTCTTGTAATGAACGTTGTTGGTATTCACGGATACGGGTGTTATGTAAATCAACTAATTGACGAATTGCTATTGGAACTGGTGCTTCTTTGATTTCTTCTGTCATATTACACCTTACGCTTGAAAAGTTGTGCCATATCATCTTGACGATGGATTAACTTACCTGCTGGTTCCCATTCTTGGTCAAGACCTGTGACCTTCATAATATTCTCAATCGAGCCATATTGTTGTGTCCAATCACAAGTTAGGTTGATAAGAACAAGGTCTGTCTTGTCATAGAGTTGCTTACGCACTTGTTCTGATACTACACGTGTGGTTTCAAGAAGTCTGCCTGGCATCAAAAGTACCAAACTATATGTATCTTCCTTCCACGTATTAAGGTCAAAGATGCTACCCATTGTAAAGACACCCCAATGGATGGTAGTTGCTGCGGACATACAACGTTGACGGTCTGCTTCAACACCGTGTGGGATGAGATCAAATCTGTCTCCAACTACACGACCTAACAAGACACCATTTCCACAACCGAGGTCGAGGACATTACCACCAGGAATATATTTCATATCCCCGATTGCGTCAATGATAACTTGGTGGAAGTGATCCATAGCTTCCTTATTACTAAATCCGTTTTCTTCCCATACGGAAGTATCTTCAAGAGATTTAGCGAACGAGATAGTTTTTGTGACGGGTTTGACTTTAATTTTCTTTTGATTATACGGATACGTTATACCAGACATACCATCAATAGGATATTCGTGTGCATGCTTCTGTACCACATACTTCCACGGGGTCATATCAGTTCTGGATGAAATCTTGTTGATTGGTGTACGGATTTCTGCGATACCATGCAGTGCTGACCATTCAACAGGCCACGAAAGTAATTCATATATCCAATTTACTTCTTTTTCAAACCCAAGTGTACGACCAAGTTCTGCCATCTTCATACCAAGTTCTTCTGTTGCCTTGCAATCAAACGAACACGGAAGATGTGATACCAATCGTACACCTTGCCAACGCCACATTATGTTTGCTTCAGGTGGAGTATCTGCCTTAATATGAATAGTACGATGCGTTTCATCGTCATCATTTAACTGCATATTTTCCGCTGCCATCGTCCACGTAGTATCAACAAATTCCTGGTCTACCCAATACTTCATAAAATGATTGGTGCAGCAGGTAGGATACCCAAGTAAACGACCAGCCTCACGGTCACGAATGCGGGGTTCTGCTTGCCAGATATTAAACCATTCATCTGCTATAGCTTCAGACTTTGTGAATACAACACGAATATTGTAATCACCACCATTATATGGTGTACTTGTAGACGAGTAAGTTCCTGCTTTTCCTTCTTTACCAATAGGAACTACGAGTACTCCATGTTTTTCGTATTCCGCAGTTAAATTTATGAGTTCTTCTGGTGATAATATATCTAGTGAAGATGGACGAATATCGTGAACAACCGACATACGTTCAATCTGTTTCCATGCGTTATTGATAGACGCAATGATAGGTTCGTATTTGTTTCTATTTTCTATAGAAGTCCACTGCACCCGAGTCCAATCAGGCAAGACATGCTTTATTCTTTGCATAACCCCTTCGTTGTTTAAATTAAACCTTCAACTTACTCTTTTCTTCTGCAATAATCTTCTTCAAGAAAGACTTCCAAGAATTACCAGTATCTTGCTGTTGTTCTGTAGTTCCTTGTGAAATTTCGTTATTATTTAAGGAATCCGAACCAAATCGTTCCATATACGATTGTGCATAACGACCAGTTTCGTCAACGTGGTCGGCATGGTCACGAGACATATCCCATCCCGATTGCTGATTACCAACAACTGTTTGTGAATTAGTAATAACCGGAACTTCTTCGGAAGTATTTCCTTTATCACGGAATTCTTCTGGAATTTCTTTCAACATTCCTTTTTCTAACAAGTCTTTTACGACTTCAAATTTTTGACCATATGCACCCGATGTGTCAACGTGGTCTGCGTGTAATCCTGGTATCATCTACGTATCCTCTTTATATTAAGGTAAATATCCGTACTTCTCTTTAAACTCTAATGCGTATCTTCCTGTTTCATCTGTATGGTCTGCGTGTGGCTTGTGTCCACCCATAGCTTGGTTCATCAAATATGATTGGATGTATCTTTCAATATCAAATCCAATATTTGGGTCAAGATACTTTTTAATGTGTTCTAATCTAAGTTCTGCACCTCTACTATAACCATACATCAAAATATCTTCATATCTCTTTAATTTTGGGTCTAGAGATAATGGCATCTCACCACGTTCAACCATCATTCGTTCATAGATACTAAACGCTACCTTCCAATTCATACAGGTATCCGTTCTATTTCTCCAGTCCATATCTGCACCTGTACCTGGGCAGTGTGACTTACACATAATAAAGAATCGGCACCCCTGACATCCACCATGTTCTTGTGGTGTATTATATAGTGCCATCTGACGTTCAAATCCGTCAACATCGGCTTTAATCCAGTTAATACCTTCTTTGTTACCACGACCGCAGTTTGCTTTATTACCTTGCGAGTCAATACCTTGCACCGCATGCGTGGTATATGGGTCACAAGTCATAAATGTACAGGTTGCGTTTGCATCGTCTGCACGCAACATATATTCTACGTCACGGAAGATATCAAACTGAAATGATTTCTTACCAGGAACATTTAGTTCACTGATTTCAAAGTCCCACATATCTAATAGGAACTCAATATTTTGTTCTGGTGTAAGAGCTAATGTTTCACCAACAGAACTATGGTCAATCTCTAGTGGATGAAGTCTTGCTCCATCAACACCCCACGACTGAAGTTCTTTAATCCATGCCTTGAAACGTTCACGATATTTTGGTAATCCGTTCTTCTTATGGATAGTAATAATTAAACCAAGTGAGAGCTTGTTGTCAAGACACTTTTTAATAGCTTCAAATGACTTGCGGGTAGCCTCTCTGGTCTTTTCTAATGACCCTGCCCAACGCGTGTCGTTCATTTCGTCAGGACCATCAAGTGATATTCCGACGTGAACTCTGTACTTCTTAAACATTTCTATGTGGCGGTCAGTAATTAAAACACCATTTGTTTGAATACCATTAAATCCATATCGGTCAAACCCCCACTTAAAAATAGTTTCTAAATCGTCAATATCAGTTAATAATGGTTCACCACCAAAGAGGGTAAAATTACCACCTTCTTTGGCAAGACCTTCTAACATTTTTTCAACGGAATATGTTTTATGTCGGAAATTACCCGCATCTCGCATGGGATGTTCGTAACAATACGGGCAACTTAAATTACATACTACACCAACTGGTTCTAATTCAATAGTCATATAACCTCGTGATTAATAAATCATTTTATAATATACAACACCGCACACCACTTGTCAAGCCCTAATTATGGACCAACAAATACTGGTTGGTCGCTATGTGGTGTGGTGTTATCCGTGTGTGCAGCATTAATTGTTGTATTAGTGTGCGCAATGTCGGTATGACTTGCGTTGATTGTGGTATCCGTGTGTGCGGCATTAATTGTAGTGTTTGTATGCGGGGTGTAATTGTCCGTATGGGCTGCGTTAGTAGTATTGTCCGTATGTGCTGCAGCAATATTAGTATGTGCGATATCCGTATGTGATGCTGGTGTTGTATTGTCGGTATGTGCCGCATTAATTGTAGTGTTTGTATGCGGAGTGTAATTGTCCGTGTGTGAGGCAATTGTAGTATTGTCCGTATGTGCCTTCGCAATATTACTAAACGCTATATTATTAAATGGTGTGGTGTTATCCGTATGTGCAGCACCAATATTTGTATGCGCGATATTGGTATGACTTGCATTTGTAGTGTTATCTGTGTGTGCCTTCGCAATATTACTAAACGCTATATTATTAAATGGTGTGGTGTTATTCGTGTGTGCAGCACCAATATTTGTATGACCAATGTTGGTATGACTTGCATTTGTAGTGTTATCGGTATGTGTTCTTGCAATATTACCAAATGCGATATTACTAAACGCAATATTATTAAATCCAATATTACTATGACCAATATTGCTGTGTGCAATATTAGTGTGTGAATTTGGTGTGTAACTATTGGAAAACCCTACATTACTAAATGGTGTGTAAGAATTTGCAAATCCCACATTACTAAATCCAATATCAGTATGTGATGCATTGACATTACCGAACCCAACATTTGAAAATGGAGTATAACTATTACTAAACCCCACATTACTAAACCCGATATTAGTATGTGATGCACCGATGTTCGTATGTGATGCTGGTGTTGTCGAATTACTATGATTCATATATTATTCCTTTTCATGCATTAGGCTGAAGGACCACCCTGATACGAATTTGTGTGATTTTGTGGTGTGTAAGAATTTACAAATCCTGTATACGAATTACTAAATCCAACATTACTATGTCCAATATTTGTATGCGATACGCCTATATTACTATGTGCAATGTTTGTGTGTCCAGTATACGAATTACTAAATCCAACATTACTATGACCGATATTTGTATGCGATACACCAATATTACTATGACTGATATTTGTGTGTGATGCATTGATAGTTGTATTGGTAAATCCAATATTACTAAATGCTATGTTACTAAATCCGATATTAGTATGACCGATATTACTGTGACCGATATTGGTGTGTGGTGTGTAATTGTTAGTGTGATTATTACCTGTATATGAATTGGTAAATGCTATATTATTAAACGGAGTAGTGTTGTCCGTGTGCGCTGCACCAATATTGGTGTGTGCGACATTACTGTGTGGAGTATAACTGTTGGTGTGACTGTTACCAATATAGGTGTTAGTGAATGCGATATTATTAAACGGAGTAGTGTTGTCCGTGTGCGCTGCACCAATATTGGTGTGTGCGACATTACTATGTGGAGTATAGCTGTTAGTATGACTATTTGGTGTTGTGTTATCCGTGTGTGCTTTTGCTATATCTGTATGGCTTGCGTTCGTTGTATTATCCGTGTGAGCGGCATTGATTGTAGTATTAACGAACGCAATATTATTGAACGGAGTAGTGTTGTCCGTGTGACTATTTGGTGTTGTGTTATCCGTGTGTGCTTTTGCTATATCTGTATGGCTTGCGTTGATTGTAGTATCTGTGTGTGCCGCGTTAATTGTAGTATTAACGAATGCAATATCTGTGTGAGATGCTGGGGTGGTATTGTCGGTGTGTGCTGCTGTTACGTCGGTGTGACCACGACGAGCGTTTCCTGCCGATGATATCCATTGCCAGAATGTGGTTTGCACCCATACTGAACCTGGTTTTGATCCCGCTGCTACACCCAAATCGGTGTATGCAATTGTACGGTCAACACCAGTAGCAGAAATATAATGAAAATCATTTCCGTCTACCCAAATTGAACCAGCCTTAGCTCCCGCAGGACTAGACCCCGCAGTACCAGTGTAATAGTACTCGTTTCCAGTTGCGTCAATAAATCTAAAGGTTTCACCATCTACCCAAATACTACCAGGTGCTTTAGCCATATATTAAACTCTCCACATAACGTCTACCTCTATATAAGTAGTATTTTCCATACCTTTACTTATAAAATAACGTTATACACACGTAAATGTTCCTAAACAACCTACTGGTCTTGCGGCACAAACCACAGAATATATACTACTATTTGGGTTTGTATATGTATTTGACCCCGATGACGGAGCCCCTTCCGTACAGGTTACAAATCCTGCTGGACATTCGGCGTCCACACCACGACTTCCTTGCGGTCCTGTGGTACCTTGTACACCAGTAATACCCGTAATACCGATGACTCCAGATGCCGCCGCTCCTGCAGAAACACCACCAGTACCTACAACACCAGTTGCTCCTTGTGGACCACTTGGACCTGTAGAACCCGTGGTTGGTAATCCTATTGGACCTGTTGGACCTGTAATGCCCACCAAATTAGTCAATCCTGTTGGTCCTGTGATTCCAATAATACCAGTTGCACCAGTAATACCCACCACACCAGTAGCACCTGTTGCTCCAGTTGGCCCAGTAGCGCCTGTGGAACCCGAAGTAAATGAAGCAATACCAGTTACACCAGAAATACCTGTAACACCAATTACACCAGTAATTCCTATTGGACCTGTTGGGCCTGTAGAACCTGTGACACCTGTTGGGCCTGTAATACCAGTAATACCGATTACACCTTGCGGTCCTGTTGGACCTGTTGGACCTGAACTAGTTAGCCCAGTTGGACCTGTTGCGCCCGTTGGTCCTGTAGAACCTGACCCTGCCAATCCAGTTGCACCTTGTGGTCCTGTTGGTCCTTTATCACCTTGTGGTCCAGTTGGTCCAGGACCATATGATGCTGTCAACACATTCACATTCACAGCATACGTTGCGGTAAATGCTAAACTACTGATAAGTGCTGTACTTGCAGTTGTTGGTGTACCTAGTGGAAAAAATTGCGACATAGTGTATTATAGGAATGCGTTACTGTGAGCGGCCGCAACATTTGAGTGTGGTGTAGTACTATTTGTAAATGGTGTTGTACTGTCGGTATGTGAAGCTGGAGTGGTACTTACTATATTCGTGTGTGATGCGTTAATGGTAGTATCGGTATGTGATGCTGCAATATCCGTGTGACTTGCGTTGATTGTAATATCCGTGTGACTTGCGTTAATCGTAATATTACTAAATGCGATATCGCTGTGATCTGCTGGTGTTGTATTATCTGAATGCGCTGCACCTATATTAGTGTGACCAATATTAGTATGTGGAATAGTGGTGTTTACGAACCCAATATTACTAAACGCAATATTGTTAAATGGTGTGGTATTGTCAGTGTGTGATGCACCGATGTTAGTATGAGATATATTTGAGTGAGATATATCTGTGTGTGATGTTGCTATATTACTATGTGCAATATTTGTATGAGCTGCTGCGATATTTGAGTGTGCACTAGTATTATCTAAATGCGATGCTGGTGAATAGTTGTCTGTATGTGCTGCCGTACCGTCTGTATGCCCAATATTTGTATGTGATACATTGGTGTGTGATTTTGCTATATTACTAAATGAAGTATTAAGAAATGCCTGATTACTATGAGCGATATTGGTATGAGCTGCTGCAATATTATTAAATGGTGTGGTATTGTCAGTGTGTGCCGGATTTTGTGTAAAATCAGTATGCGCAGCGTAGACATTCTCAAACGCTATATCGGAGTGGCCTATATTTGTATGTGTTGGACCTGGCATTATTTATTCCCTATTATAAACATTTATTATATACCGATGCACGTATTACCGAAGCAACCACAGTTTGGATAACATTCACAGAACGAATCACATTCAGACGGATCTCCACCAGGACATTGCGAACATTGTGCCGGTGTATAACTATTCACGAACGGTATATCTCCATGCGCTACGTTTTGATGTGCCGTGTAATTATCTGTGTGTGATGCGTTGATTGTAGTGTTGGTGTGAGCTGAACCAATATTAGTATGTGGAGTATAACTATTACTAAATCCTGTATTAGAGAACGCAATATCCGTATGACCCACGTTTGTATGTGGAGTATACGAGTTAGAGAATCCTGTGTTTGAGAATGCAATATTACTATGTGGTGTTGTACTATTTGTATGTGCTGGTGGACCGTAATCGTCTTTATGAACTGCACCTTTAGCAATGTTTGAATGTGGAGTATACGAATTACTAAATCCTATGTTACTAAATGGTATAGTGGTATTTGTGAATGCAATATTACTAAACGCGATATTATTAAATGGTGTAGTATTATCTGTATGTGCTGCTCCGATATTCGTATGTGATATATTGCTGTGTGAAATATCCGTATGTGATTTTGCAATATTAGTAAATGCGATATTATTAAATGGTGTGGTATTATCAGTATGTGCGGCGTTAATTGTAATATTACTATGCGCAATATCACTATGTGATGCATTAATTGTTGTGTCACTATGTGATGCGTTAATAGTCGTATTTACGAATGGTGTAGTATTATCTGTATGTGATGCTGGTGTTGTGGTAACAATGTCACTATGTGATGCATTAATGGTAGTATCTGTGTGTGCTGCTGCGATATCAGTATGACTTGCTGCAACGTCACTGTGAGGAACGGTGATATCGGAATGTGTTTGATTACATGATCCTGTTATGAAAAATACAGCTCGACCAGCGTTTCCTTGTGGTCCCGTTGGTCCGATAACACCAGTAGGACCAGTTGCTCCAGTTATACCAACTATTCCGAATGTATTTGGACCAGAAGATCCAGATGGTCCGATTGCACCAGTTGCTCCTGTTGGTCCCACTGGTCCTGTTGGTCCTGCTGAACCAGATGGACCCGTTGCACCTGTTGCTCCAGTTGGCCCCACACCAGTTGGACCCGTGCTTCCTTGTACACCAGTTGGACCAGATGAACCAGTTGGGCCTGTAACACCTGATACACCTATGATACCAGCAGTTATACCAACACTACCTGTTGGGCCTGTTGGACCTGTTGCTCCAGTTGCACCTGTTGCACCACGAATACCAGATGGTCCTGTAATACCTATTACACCCGTAGAACCCGTAATACCAGTTGGTCCTGTTGGACCTGTTGCTCCAGTAATACCACTTGGTCCAGTCGGACCTGTTGACCCTGACGTTTGTGGTCCTGTTGAACCAGAAGTACCCAAAACACCAGTTGATCCAGAAATGCCTGTTGGACCCGTTGGACCTGTTGGACCTGTTGCTCCTTGCGGACCACTTGGACCTGTGGCACCCGTGGACCCACCCAGTGCGTATGACGCCGTAGAGAACGCAGAACCACTATTAATTGCAATAGATGCGGTAGCTGTTACTCCGACTCCTATTGCAAACGAACTAGTAGTTGGTACACCGAACGGAAAAAATTTAAACGTCATAACACTTTCTCTCTATTATGGTGTGTTCGCACCAGTTGGACCAGTAGCTCCCACAGCTCCTGTTGGACCCGTAGCACCAGTTGCACCTGTTGCACCTGTTGGCCCTGTAAATGCGGTTCCTTGTGCACCTGTTGGTCCTGTTGGACCTGTAACACCAATTGTACCTTGTGGACCAGAAGAACCAAATGGACCTGACGGCCCTGTTACACCTGTTGGACCTTGGATACCTGATACTGCGACACCAATTGCACCAGTTGGACCCGTAGCACCAGTAACACCTTGCGGCCCTGCAATACCTTGAATACCTGTTGGACCACTTGGACCTGTTGCTCCTGTCGGACCAGTTGCACCTGTGATACCGATAATACCTGTTGCACCTGTTGGTCCTGTTGGACCTGTACTACCTGAAACTCCTATTGGTCCTGTTGGACCAGTTGATGCAGCTCCAGTTGCTCCTGTAGCGCCAGTTGGTCCTGTAATACCAGTTGGTCCTGTTGGACCTGTTGCTGATCTTGGGCCTGTTGGACCTGTGGTGCCACGTGGACCTGTTGGACCTATACCTGTTGGTCCTGATACACCTGTAATACCTTGTACTACCGACGTTTGCCCAACAGGACCAGTTGGACCACCACCAGTTAGTGAAAACGATGCGGTGGTTCCAGACAGCACGAATGATGCAGTTTGTGCTGCGGACCCCGTGAATGCAAATGACGAACTAAATGTTCTATACGGAAAAAATCTTAACATAGTATTCTAATATAAATATTCACCAACAAGTTGTCTACTTTGTTTTTACTGCGTTATAGCGTGCCATTTTCCAATTGGACATGAAGAAGTTGCAATTTGTGTTTTTGTTTTCATAAAACACCCACATTTTTCACAACGAAAACTATCTTGTGTTAAAAATTCACAACCACGACACGTTTCAAATCTATTGTATGCAATATCCGCATCTACTAATACAGGTAATCCAACTGCTGCATTTTTACCTGCGTGCCACATTTCTTTTGCAAAATTACGTGCTTGTTGAAACAATGAAGGAAACTTTGATGTATCTTCGTTCTTTACCAAATTTTCTGTTCGTTCGTAACTTTCCATCTTATCCGCACCGTATGCAGCCTCTGCATAGGACATCCCCTGCCTCATTTTGATGGCCGTTACAATATCTATTGGTGCGTCCATCGCTCTTGCACCTTGACGATAAAAAAGTGGTGTATAATTTTTTGGTGCGAAATAATACACCGCTTGTGTCATTGGGCGTGGAAACATAATTGGTTCTTCACGATAACAAATGGTGTGTAAATGTACTGGGTTCTGTTGACCCTTGATTTGATTTTCCAAATCAGTCAAGAATTTACCCTTGTAATTTTCACACCCTTCGGCCACAATAACAGCAATAACTATGTGTTGTGCCGTATCGATTAGTTCTTGTAACTCACGAAACATTTGTACACTCATAATAACCTCAATCTTCTAGTGAAAATATATAAACTGACCCAGATATAGTTCCTGTGCCAGATCCATTTGTAATTGTGTAATATGTTATTTGGTCTGCCGACAATAATGCTGGATTTAATAAATCTGCATCATTTCTACCAATGAGTATAGGTGTCATTGGTGTCTTTGCAACATCTTCCATATAAAAGTCAGCGATAAGTCCGTTACTCTGTGATGGTTCTGTTGTAAATGACCTAGAAATTTCACCAACATCGTCTCTATAACTTTGACTAGTGTATAGTCGTAATCTAATAGGTGCAACTGTTGGTTCCACTGCGTATGCTAGATATGTTCGTGGTGAACTAATACTACCAGTTCTGTGACTACCAGATGCTAATCCCGATGCACTAATAATTAATGTCTTGTGTGTATCTACTCCTACTAAATTACTTACCGCAGGATCTTCCATCAAAAATCTAGTAAGTGTTATTTTATCTCCAGCATCTAGATTTGCTCCAGAACTGGAATCAATAGTGTAATATATACTACTCTTAATAGGATTGTCAAGGTTCACCCCAAAGACAGGAGGAGCCAAACGAAATAACGATTCGTTATCTAAACTAATATCTGTTATTAAACTAATTGCCGATGGGATACTTTGCGAAATAAATGGTCTTGCTAATTCCGTGCCGTCATTACGACTACCAGAATCCATATATAATCTTATACGGCAGATTTTGGAACCTTGCACAGCAGTAATAGCAAATACACGGCCCATTTCAATTGACCCTGTATACTGAACACTTGCTGTTTCTATTGGAATTATTATATTTTCACGCTTTAGTGCTGCTGCCCCAGCGAGAATTTGTTCATTAAGACCCATATTTAATAAAACCTCTTATTAAGTTGCGTATTGATTAGTTCCAACAGGAACCACCAATCTATACTCTAATCCACTACCTGATACTATTCCCGAGAATTGTGAACCAGACATAATTGATTTATCTGCCGTAAATGTTCCTGTTAACGTTGGACTTGCACTCATTACCACATTACCAGTTCCGGTAATTGCATTACTGACCAATCCATCACTACCATTTGTAAATACTGCTTGATTTGCAGTTAAGTTTGATGCTGTTACGATAGATGCGTTTATCGTTGTTGCATTTACTGTTGCCGGTGCGATATCTTGTGATGCAATTAATGCAACTGTCTGTGCGGATGATGAAACAACTCCACTTAATTTATTAGTAATTGAGTTGTAATCAATTTGACCAGAACTTGTTACCCAACCAGGATATTGTGCTGATGATGATACTGTTCCACCAGGTAATAGTGGTTGAACTTGACCAGAACTACTGACGATACCCGCGTTGTAGTTAACCGATGACCAGACAACTTGTGTTGAACTAGTGACCCATCCTGGATATTGTGCTGATGATGTGACGGTTCCATCAGGAAGTAATGGTTTGACTTGCGTAGAAGAAGATATAACACCAGATAATTTATTTTGTATTGAGTTATAGTCAATTTGACTTGATGCGGTGACCCAACCAGGATATTGTGCTGATGATGATACCGTTCCGCCAGGAAGAAGTGTTGGTACTTGTGCTGACGATGATACTACCCCAGGAAGTGCATCCTTCGCACGTTGATTGGTAAAATATAAGTTAATACCTTCTGTTAAGTTGGTAGTGGTTGCCGTTCCTAAGAAACTTGCCGAATGTACATTTTCTGCATTTAACTTGGTCTTAACTCGTGCATCTGTGTAATAAAGATTTATGCTACCTTCATTTAATCCATCAGTACTGACCGCAAGTGACCCAGATACCCCAAGTGCTAAACTTGCAGTTGCTGCGTAACTTGCACTAGTAACTAATACGTTTGAAATTTGATTTGAACTTGATACTGTTCCAATTGGTAATCTATTGACAACTTGTTGTGAACTACTGAGAACTGAAAGTGAGTCAATATAACTTAATACTAAGGAATTTGCGTAATACTTGTTAGTTGATCCTTGTGTTAAATTATCAGTGGTTGCGGTACCAAGGAAACTACCAGAATGAACAACATCACCACTCATCTTGGTTTTTACTCGTGCATCCGTGTAGTAAAGATTAGTGACACCTTCTGGTAAGTTATTAGTAGTTGCGGTACTCATAAAACTACCAGAGTGTACTGTACCAAGTTGTGCTGCTACTGCAGTTGCAAAGTTTGCTGTTGCACCTGCATTAATTTGACCAGAACTTGATACTGTACCTGCTGGTAAATTATTTGCAATTTGTGTTGAACTGCTAAAAACACCAGAAAGTTTATTGGTGATTGAGTTGTAGTCAATTTGACTTGATGCGGTGACCCATCCAGGATATTGTGACGATGCGGATACTGTACCTGCTGGTAGTTGTGTTGATGATGAAATTATACCACCAGGAAGTGCTGCATTTGCGATATTAGTTAATTGACTACCGTTACCTTGGAATGATCCTGTAAATGCACCCGATACAGGTGAATTGGTTCCAATTGCTGACCCAGATGGTCCAATAGATAACGCACCACCATTATCTCTAATTGCTAATGAGCCAAGATATAACGTTGAACCAGAAAGATACAAGTCTCTAAACTTTAAGGTTGGTGAACCTAAATCAAAGGTATCAGTAACTGCGGGAACTATATGAGACGATGTGATGGATCCTGTAACTTTTAGCCCACCAACGATACCCACTTGTGTTCCGTTATCACTAATTTGTGAATTTACAATGTGGTCACCAGTTAGTCCAGCCTTTGGTAATAAATTAGGTGTTAAGAACTGTTCACTACCCAACGCACCAGTATTTTCCGGACCTGTAATCAATATACTACTGGTATTACTGGTTCCTGCGTGGACATATAACCATACATTATTTACACTGTCCCAGAGAAGTGAACCAGATTGTCCAGCAGAAGCAGAATCAAATACTGTTAACCCACCGTAACGAAGTACATCGGTAGTATTTAGTGTAATGGTATTTGATCCTACGTTAAGTTGCGACGAGGTAACATACGTAACAGACGAGGTTCCTTGTACTGTTAAGTCACCAGTAATTGTTGTAGAACCTGAGATAATTTGATTACCAATAAAGGTATTTGATCCAGTGGTTGCTATAGCTCCAATACCAGTAGTGTTTTGTACAATTATTTGTGATGATGCGGTAACCCATCCTGGGTATTGTGCCGATGCCGATACAGTTCCACCAGGTAATGATTGAACTACTTGTGTAGATGAAGTAATCCATCCAGGATATTGTGCCGATGCACTTACTGTTCCATCTGGTAAAAATGCTTTAACTTGTGCTGATGCGGAAACTGTATCTGCTGGTAATAATGGTTGAACTTGTGCTGATGTAGAAACAACACCACTTAATTTGTTTGTAATTGAGTTATAATCAATTTGACTTGATGCGGTCACCCATCCTGGGTATTGTGCCGATGCACTAACTGTTCCACCAGGAAGTAATGGTTGAACTTGTGTTGAACTTGATACTACACCAGCAGGTAATGCTGCTGTTACTTGTGCGGAGGACGAAACTGTTCCACCAACAGTTCTAAAACGTAATAGTTGGTTACCTGAATCGTTTGTGACAATAATACCATCTGCACCACCAGATGCACTAATAAAAATACCATTTACAATAGTAAACGATTGATTACCATCTCCACCAAACGTATTAACTGTAGGTTGCCCCGTTACAGCTTGATAATTAATTTGACCAGAACTACTGACTACGGTTTCACTATCTAATTTTGATTTTACACGTGCGTCAGTATAATATTGATTTGTTCCTTCTGTAATATCACTTGTGGTAAGCGTTCTAGTTCCACCGAGTGAAACTGCACCACCGTTGATTGTAATAGAACTATTATTTAATGCTGCGTTTGGAATTCCAAATAGTTGTGCACCACTACCACTAAATACACTCGTTGTTCTAATACTACCCGTTGCTAATATACCACCAAGTTCTAAAGAGGAACCAGAAATTGCACTAACGAACTGACCAGAACTACTGATAAGACCTGCTGGTTTATTAAGAATATTTACGAAGTCTCTGGCGTCATTTGTTAGTTTTTCTTTTTCGATAGATGCGTTTGCAATAGCGAAACTTGCTGTGATAGATCCCGAAGAAATATTAACTGCGGCACCGAATGTAACGTCGTCATTAAATGTAACGTTAGTACTACCAGATGTAGCAAGTTCGATATTATTGACTTTTAATAAACTCATATTAGACTCAAACTAAAGTGTATACACCCCCGTATAAATATCATTTTATACCGGAATAAACGAAAAAAGGCACCCGTCTGGATGCCTTTTTTACCATAAAATATCAACTTTTATTAGGTTGCGTATTGGTTAGTTCCGACTGGAACCACTAATCTATATTGTAATCCACTACCTGATACTATTCCTGAGAATTGCGACCCAGACATTACAATGTTATTTGCAGTAGCCGTACCAGTTAATGTTGGACTTCCTGCAAATACTAACGCACCCGTACCTGTTTCATCTGTGACTGCTGTTGCTAAATTTGCAGAACTTGGTGTTCCCAAGAATGTCGCTACGTTAGCACCCAATCCTGATATACCAGTAATTGTTACCTGACTTGATGCGGTGACCCAACCAGGATATTGTGCTGAACTTGATACGGTTCCATCAGGAAGTAATGGTTTTACTTGTGCCGAACTACTGACGATACCTCCGTTGTAGTTTACTGATGACCAAACAATTTGTGTTGACGAAGTTACCCATCCTGGATATTGTGCGGAACTACTAACAGTTCCAACTGGAAGCAGTGGTTGAACTTGTGTTGATGAAGAAACAACACCGGATAATTTATTTTGTATAGAGTTATAGTCTATTTGTGCCGATGAAGAAACCAATCCAATAAACGACCCACTAATATTTCCACCCAAGACACGAATAGAACCAGTAACACTCATTACATCGTCAGCTGTATCACCAAATTTGGTAGAACCAGATTCATAAATAATCGATGAAGAAACATATTCTGTATTAATTTCTTGTGCGGTTAATGTTCCTTCAACTCGTAAATTATTTGGGAAATAGAATGAGGAATTACTAAAAGTAACTCCAGTAATAGCATTTAATGCCACTTGTGATGACGCACTAATAGTTCCTGCTGGTAATAGCGGAACAATTTGTGTTGATGACGATACTACCCCACTTAACTTATTTTGAATACTATTATAGTCAATTTGACTTGATGCGGTTACCCACCCAGGATATTGTGCTGATGAGGTTACTGTACCACCAGGAAGAAGTGGCTTAACTTGTGTTGAAGAAGAAACAACACCAGCAAGTTGCCCTTGAATAGTTGCATTAATTGCGTAGGAACTTGTTTGACTTGCTAAATTATCAATACGAGCAGTTTGTCCTGCATCTACTGTTGCTAGTGATGAACTAAATGTAGAGTATCCAGTAGTTGCTGTAATGTCTACTTGACCAGAAGCACTTACTGTACCACCAGGAAGTAATGGTTTTACTTGTGTTGAAGAAGAAACAACACCAGCAAGTTGTCCTTGTATTGTTGCGTTGATTGCATACGAACTGGTCAAACTCGCCAAGTTGTCAATACGAGTAGTTTGTCCTGCATCTACTGTTGCTAGTGATGAACTAAATGTAGAGTATCCCGTAGTTGCGGTGATATCAACTTGATTTGATGCACTAACTGTTCCACCAGGAAGAAGTGGCTTAACTTGTGTTGAAGAAGAAACTACTCCCGCAAGTTGACCTTGAATAGTTGCGTTAATTGCATACGAACTGGTCAAACTTGCTAGATTATCAATACGAGTAGTTTGTCCTGCATCAACTGTTGCCAACGAGGAACTAAATGTTGAATAGTTGGTTGTTGCTGTGATGTCTACTTGTCCAGATGATGATACCGTTCCACCAGGAAGTAATGGTTTAACTTGAGCCGACGATGATACGACACCAGCAAGTTGTCCTTGTATTGTTGCGTTAATTGCATATGAACCAGTTGCTGCGTTCAGTGCGTTGATAGAAACATCTTGCAAATCATTTTTAGTTGCAATTGATGAACTAAATGTAGAGTATTCTGAGGTGGCAGTTAAACTAACTTGACCAGAACTTGATACTGTCCCACCAGGAAGTAATGGTACTACTTGTGCAGAACTACTTACAACACCACTTAACTTGTTAGTAATATTATTATAATCTATTTGTGATGATGCAGTGACCCATCCTGGGTATTGTGCTGATGAGGAAACAGTTCCATCAGGAAGAAGTGGTTTAACTTGTGTGGAACTTGATACTACACCAGCAAGTTGCGATTGTATTGTTGAGTTGATTGCGTAGGAACTTGTTTGACTTGCCAAGTTATCGATGCGAGTGGTTTGGCCAGCATCTACGGTGGCTAGTGATGAACTAAAGGTAGAATATCCAGTTGTTGCGGTAATATCAATTTGTGCTGAACTCGTGACCCATCCTGGATATTGTGCTGAGCTACTTACTGTTCCTCCAGGAAGTAGTGGTTGAACTTGTGTTGAACTACTGACGATACCTGCTGGAATATTTGATAAGGTATTATAGTTGACGCCAAATACTCCAGCACCGCTACCAGAAAGTGATGCGGATACTGCTGTTGCATTAATTGTTATTGCCGTAATACCATCATTTGTTGCTAAACTACCAGTAAGTGAATAACTACCATTTAATGACTTTGTATTATTCCACGTTGCCCCAGTATATACCAACAAGTCACCAATAGCTGGACTACTAATACCGACATCAGATAATCCTGCTAACGTGGTTGCTACTGGTTGTGTTCCACCCGATCCAACACCAGCAATGTTACGGAACAATCCAGCTTGAATAATAGTACAATCCGTCGCGTTTAGTAAGTCACGATTACTACCACCTTGAATTACGATGTATCCGATGAATACAGCATTAGCTGCCGTATCTGGTGCTTCCGTGAATGGTTCCGTATTAATTGCGTTAACTGCATTGAGTAGTGTGCTGTATGCGGTGTTACCATAATAGACAATAAACGCGTTGGTTGGTGACCCTGGAACCCAGAATACGCGTTGAATAGACCAATTACTTAAACCAATTGATGTTAATAACCCCGTTGCTGTATCAACGCGGTTTTGGTTATCGAGAGTGGGATATCCTGATCCACTAGCACCCGTATCAATAACAGGAGTTGATCCTGAGATATAATAACGATATATCTTAGATATTGTAATATCACTTTCTTCTGTGACCGTGTTGGGATGGTTTGGATTATTTGCATAATTTGACCCTTCACGATATGATGTACCAGCGGTCTTTTTAATACTAAGTGATGGGCTACTACCACTTGCTTGTAAGGTGTGACCAGAAACTTTTAGTGGACCAAATGATCTAAAGAAGTCGTCCGCCTTTTGCGGAGCTCCATATGAAATTTGTGGAGCGTTATATGCTCCTGTTGATATTGATGCACTTGAATGTAAAATAACACCTAAATTGATTTGGGTATCAAATTGATTGATGTCGGTACTACCCCAAGGAACAACTTGTTGTATAACATTACCTGCAACATCTAATCCAACGTAGGTAATCTTTGCTGAACCCGAAAACGTAATAGGAACGTTGGTTTTTGCGTCCCATCGAACCAACTTAATTGTTGGATATGGGTCTTGGGTTGTTGATGCGTTAAGAGTTACAACAATACCTTCACCTGCACTGATATTAAACGTGGTAGATCCTGTTGTTGTTGTTAGTATTCCACCCTTTAATAGACCCGTGTAGAGGTTACTTTCTAACCAACGTAAACGAGTAACGTTATTATATCCAGCACTATTTTGAGAGAAATATAAATCTTGGGTTGACCCACTAACATAAATGTAGGATGCGGAAATTGAGGTATCAATATTACTGGTGACTGGGTTAAACTTTGCATATCCAGTAAATTCTGTATCTCCGTAAATTTGAATATTTGGAGTCGAGGTAATTGCTGCACCAGAGACAACTAAACTACCAGATAACGTAGTGCTTCCTACTAAACTATTTGACCCACTAGTAAATAAACTACCTGTAACGGTTTGAGTACCATTAAATGTGTTTGATCCTGTAGTTGCAATTGTTGCAATACCTGTAGTATTACGTACATCAATTTGTGATGACGCAGTGACCCAACCAGGATATTGTGCGGAACTTGATACAGTTCCACCAGGAAGTAATGGTTTAACTTGTGTAGAAGAAGAAACAACACCAGCAAGTTGTCCTTGAATAGTTGCGTTAATTGCGTATGAACTGGTTGCTGCATTTAATGCACCGATAGATACGTCTTGTGTATCGTTTTTGGTTGCAATTGATGAACTAAAGGTTGAATAACCACTAGTTGCGGTAATATCTACTTGACCAGAACTTGATACTGTGTCTGCTGGTAAGTATGCTTTTACTTGTGCACTGCTTGATGCAACTCCAGCAAGTTGGCCTTGAATAGTTGCGTTAATTGCATACGAACTGGTCAAACTTGCTAGATTATCAATACGAGTGGTTTGACCTGCATCAACTGTTGCCAACGATGAACTAAATGTCGAGTAGTTGGTAGTTGCTGTAATATCTACTTGATTTGATGCACTAACTGTTCCATCAGGTAATAATGGTTGAATTTGCGTTGACGAAGAAACAACACCAGACAGTTTATTTGTTATTGAGTTATAATCTACTTGACCAGAACTTGATACTGTCCCTGCTGGTAGATTTGCGGCTACTTGGGCAGCTCCAGATACTATTCCAGAAGGAATATTAGATAGGAACGTATAATTTAACGAACCACTAAGTGCTGAACCTGTAATCTGACCTGCTATAATTGGCATTAGTTAATCTCCGATAACATAAATCTAAACTTCTTACCAGACTTGTTATTGATAATGTATAGATGTTCTTCACCTTCTTGAATAGTCCAGTTACCTGTTGTTCCATCTACGGTATTACCTGAAGAACCTTCATTAGATAATATTAAGTCACCCGTGTATATGTTTGCCCATCTCTTATCAGGTGCACCCAAGTTATAAGTATTATCTGCGGTTGGAGTGATATGATTTGAACTACTTACTCCAGCAAATGTTGGGGTATCAGATGTTTGTACACCCAAATCAACGTCAGTTAACTGAACACCATTTAATGTTAATCTTACAGTACCTTGGTTTGGTGATGCGAATGCCGAACTACTGTATACACCACTCAACTTATTCGTAATAGAATTGTAATCTATTTGTGATGATGCAGATACTAGTGTTGGTTTACCATCAATATTTGTATATGCTACATATGATGCTGTATTTGCATTTTCTACGGTTCCTGCGGTTGCTAATGCAAATGAAGCTGTAGTTGCGAAACTTGCTGTTCCAAGTAATGAACCAGTAATACCACCAGTTGATACCAATGAACCAGTTACGTGTGCTCCGTTATCATCTACTCTAAACTTTTCAGTCCAAGTTGCACCATTAAATGATGCGATATGGAAGTTTGCACCACTATTATTTCTAATATCATATACAAACTCTGCACCACCACGTTGATTTAGTGCCGTGTAGTTATTTCCAAATGTTTGATAATATGCACCGTAAATGGAGCTACCATCAAAGAACCCAAACAACATATTGTTAGTGTTATCGTTATTATAAACTAATGGGAACGATGAACTTAAGAATACGTTTCCAATTATTGTTTGTGTTGCGGTAAATGTGTTTGAACCAGTAGTTGCAAGTGTTGAAATACCAGTTGTGTTACGAACATCTACTTGACCAGAACTTGATACTGTTCCTGCTGGAAGTAGTGGTTGAATTTGTGATGAACTACTTACCACACCACTTAATTTATTTTGAATTAAGTTATAATCAATTTGTGATGATGCTGTTACAGTTCCTGCTGGTAATACCAATCCACCACTAATTGTTCCAAGAACGCTTAATGAACCTGTAAATTGATGTGTATCGTCTGCTGTATCACCGAACTTAGTTGAACCAGATTCGTAAATAATAGATGATGTTACGTATTCGGTTTGTATTTCTTGAGCGGTAAGTGTTCCAGCGACAGTTAAGTTTTGTGGGAAAGTAAAGTTTGCTGTTGCAAATGTGGTTCCTGTAATACTATTTAATTCTATTTGACTTGATGCGGTTACCCATCCTGGGTATTGTGCGGAACTTGATACTGTTCCGTTAGGAAGTAGTGGTTGAACTTGTGCACTACTTGATACAACATCACTTAACTTATTTTGAATTGAGTTATAGTCAATTTGACTTGATGCGGTTACCCATCCTGGGTATTGTACGGAACTTGAAACAGTTCCACCAGGTAAGAACGCCTTGACTTGGGTAGAACTACTGACCAAATCTGCTGGTTTATTTGCTACAGAATTCCAATCACTTGCTGCACCAGGAACATAACTTGCTGTTAATGCAAATGATGACGTTGCTGGTATAAATGTTATACTGGTTGCTGCGCTTGCGGTAGTTGCAAATGACGCCGATGTTGCTGTAGTTGCACTACCCGTTAATGAACCAGTAAATCCACCGTTTAATACATTTAAACTACCAGTTAATGAAAGTGTTCCCGATACGGCCATCGACCCATTGAAGGTCATTGTATCTGCGGTGGTAGTTAATGAACCACTAATTACTTGATTACCAACAAATGTATTTGAACCAGTTGTTGCTAACGCACCAATACCAGTGGTATTTTGCACCACAATTTGTGCGGAACTAGTGACCCATCCTGGGTATTGTGCTGAACTTGAAACGGTTCCACCAGGAAGTAATGGTACTACTTGTGCTGATGCGGAAACTACACCAGATAATTTGTTGGTAATATTATTATAATCAATTTGTGATGATGCGGTTACCCAACCAGGATATTGTGCCGATGCACTTACAGTGCCACCAGGTAAGAACGCCTTGACTTGGGTAGAACTACTTACGATATCTGCTGGTTTATTTGCTAATGATGCCCAGTCACTTGCTGCACCTGCTACATAACTTGCGGTTGTTGCAAATGATGCTGATGTACCACTTAATGAGTTAAATTGTGTTGATGAAGATATTACACCACTTAACTTATTTTGTATACTATTATAATCAATTTGCGCAGAACTTGTGACCCAACCAGGATATTGTGCTGAACTTGATACTGTACCGAGTGGTACGTTTTGTGCATTTAGTGCAAATGATGCTGTGGTTGCAAACGATGCTGTTGTTGCTGTATTAGCATTTCCGATCAAATTACCAAGGAACGACCCAGTAAATGCACCAGATACAGGTGAAAGAGTCGATGACCCCGATGGTGTTATAGATAATGTACCATTATTATCAGAGATTGCGAGCGTGCCAAGATATAAAGTAGAACCAGAAAGATATAAACTTCTAAACTTTAATGATGGTGAACCTAGGTCAAATACAGAATCATTTGATGGTAATATACTACCACTGATATTTACACTACCTGTTATTTCGTGTTGATTACTTGCTTTTAATGTTAACTTACGATTGGCGTAAGTGTCACCACCTGCGAAAATAGTAACGTTACTATTTGCGGTTGATGTACCAACTACTAAATTACTACCTGTGGTATACAGATAACCGTCTCCTGGTAAATCATAAATTCTATTACCAACGTAGTTATCACTATTGATACCCATATCAATGTAACCAAAATCTTCTGTACCTAATGGTGTTACTGCAACTATGTCAGACGATACAGAAGAACCTGTACTTAAGTTACGAACATTGATTTGTAAGTAATTGTTAATTGTTGCGTGTGCAGTGATTAAATTATATGAATTTGTTAGACCACCATATAAACCAAAGATATCTGGTGCGGTTTCGTCAAAGAATGTAGTTCCACCAAATATAATACTAGAACCAGTTTGATATAATCTACTTCTAAATAACGTGTTTGCTGTATTAAAGAATGGAATATAGTTTGTAGTTCCACCGCTAACTGCTGTTGCAAATGATGCGGTCGTTGCTATACCAGATAACGAACCAGTAAATCCTTGTGTTGCTGTAAGACTACCAGTGATGTCGTGTAAATTATTTGCTCGTAATTCTACTTTTTTATCCGATGGAGTATCACCGCCAGTAAATAATACTACACTTCCTGTATCACTTGCAGAACCTACTACTAAATTTCCACCTACTGTATAAAGGTATGCATCACCCGCAACATCATAAATTTCCGTACCAACATAATTGTCATCATTGATACCCATATCAATGAAGCCAGATGTTTCTGTTCCTAGTCTCTTAACCGCAACTATATCTGATGATGCAGAAGAACCTGTACTTAAGTTACGAACATTTATTTGTAAGTAGTTGTCAATTATTGCGTGCGCAGTGATTAAATTAAATGAGTCTGTTATACCACCGTACAAGCCAAAGATATCTGGTGCGGTTTCATCATAGAATGTCGTTCCACCAAATATAATACTAGAACCAGTTTGGTATAATCTACTACGTGTAAGTGTATTTGCTGATGACCAAAGTGGTATATAATCTTCTGTTCCACCACTTACTGCTGTAGACAACGATGCGGTAGCTGAATATGAGGCAGATGTACCAGTTAATGCATTAAACTGAGTTGAGGAGGATATTACACCACTCAACTTATTAGTGATTGCGTTATAATCAATTTGTGCGGAACTAGTGACCCATCCTGGGTATTGTGCAGAACTACTGACGAGTCCTGCAATAATTGGACCTGCAGGACCAGTTGGACCTGTAACACCTGCTGGTCCTGGTGCACCTGCCAAACTTACTTGCCATGCTGTGTATGTACCCGAACCAGTAGCCGTTGTAATATTAGCTACTAATTGACCTGTTCCACTATCGTATGAGGTAACACTACCTTCCATTTTGTTACTATTATCGAATGCGATAATAACAGATTGACCAATACTATATGCAAGTCCCGTTGCAATAGTTAATGTTTTTGAACCAGTTCCGATAGAAAGTGATGTGCTACTGGTTGTAGAATAGATGTCACCAGGTAAACCAGTTGCACCAGTTGGACCCGTGGTTCCTTGTGGACCTGTTGGACCTGTGCTACCTGTTGGACCTACTGGACCTGTTGGACCTGTGGAACCTGTAACACCAGTTGCACCAGTAACACCAATTGGACCAGTTGCACCTTCTGAGCCTGTTACACCTTGTGGACCTGTTGGGCCTGTAGAACCAGTAACACCTTGTAAACCTACTGGACCTGTACTACCTGTTACACCTTGTGGACCTGTTGGTCCTGTACTACCCGTTGGTCCTTCTGGACCAATTGGACCTGTGCTACCTGTTGGTCCAGCAGTACCTGCTGGACCTGTTGAACCCGTTGGTCCTGCAACACCTGTTGGTCCAGTTACACCAATTGGTCCTGTTGGACCTGTTATACCTTGTGGACCTGTACTACCAGTTGGCCCTTGAATACCTGTTGCACCTTGTACACCTGTTGGACCTGTTTCTCCTTGGTTACCTTCTGGTCCTTGTGGACCTGTACTACCAGTTGGACCTGTTGGACCTATTGGACCGACTGGACCTTGTGGACCAACACTACCAGATGGACCAGATGCACCTGTTGGGCCTTCTGGTCCTGTTGGGCCTGTACTGCCTGTTACACCTTGTGGACCTATTGGGCCTGTTGGACCTGTGGTACCTTGTGGACCTGTTGGGCCTGTAGAACCCGATGGTCCGTAGATATCACCAACGTCTACCCAAGAAGTTCCATTATATACCCATAAATCTTGACCAATAATAAATGCAGAACCAGTTGGCGCCGATGGAGGAAGGCTACCCGTATCTGGTAAACTACCACTAATATTTAATCCAGGACCAATTGGACCTGTTGGACCTGTGACACCTTGGATACCTTGCGGTCCTGTTGACCCTGTTGGTCCTTGGATACCTGTTGCACCAGTAATACCAATATCACCTTGTGGTCCTTGTGGACCTGTGCTACCAGTTGGACCTGTTGGGCCTATTGGACCAATTGAACCTTGTGGACCTGTATCACCTTGCGGACCTGTACTACCAGTTGGTCCTTGAATACCTTGAATACCCGTAGGACCTGTACTACCAGTTGGACCAGATGCACCTGTTGGACCTTCCGGACCAGTTGCACCTATTGGCCCCGTGATTCCTTGTGGTCCTGTACTACCTGTTACACCTTGTGGACCGATAGGACCAGTAGATCCAGTAACACCTTGAATACCTTGTGGTCCTGTACTACCTGTTACACCTTGTGGACCAATTGCACCAGTTGGACCTGTGACACCTTGAATACCTTGTGGACCAGTGCTACCAGTTGGTCCTTGCGCACCAGTAGGACCTGTGGTACCTTGTACACCTGTTGCACCTTGTGCACCTGTTAAACCTTGAATACCTGTTGCACCTTGACTACCTGATGGACCTGTTGGTCCCGTTGCACCACCTGGAGAGCCTGCAACACCCGTTGCACCACGAGGACCAGTTGCACCAGTTGGACCTGTTGCACCATCTCCACCACCACCTCCACCACCACCATTTAATGCATAACTTGCAGTCAATGCATAAGAAGAACTTACTGCGGAATCAGCGACATTTAAAAATGATCCTGAACCACCTAAGTTTCTGACAACTACATCTGGTTTTTGTATAACAACAGTAATATCTGGTAAGCTCATCTTTTATCTCGTTGCAGCTGGACGAACGGTGAGTGGTCCTTCTAAAATACGACGATTTACTGGGGTGCCTGAACCGCTTGTAATTAAAATATCATACACATATCTACGTTGTGTAAGATTTATTGTTTGATCTTCATTTAATGTAATACGTAAACTACCAGATGTATATGGTAAAACTTTTGCTACATTAAATGATGTAGCAATTTCATCTGTTGTATAATTTTCACGTACTTGACCAGTGATATTGTAATGTGTAATATCTAATGGTGTGCCTGAGACAGTTTGTAATAACGTTACGAGTACTTCAAATGTTTCCCCTTGACCCACTCGTAATTCTGTTAATTGTGGCATATTACACACCCAAGTTAAAAATATTTCTACCTCTATATAAGTATCATTTCAATTGATACAAATAGATTTTATAAGTAAAAATCCCCTTCGTGAGTATAGAACACCTGCATCACGAAGGGGATAAATACATCCTGAGTTTTTTGGATTAGTAGTTCAATACGCAGTAGTCTGGTTGAATTTCTAATTCAATTGCTACGTTATCACTGGTATCTGCCCATTCAAGGTCACCAAATGTTGCACGTGTAATTTGTGCACCCTTGATAATCCATTCTTCAACCTTATCACCTACTGGGCCAAGAACTTGAAGGGTCAAATCTTTCTTATAGAATTCTGCATATCCGTCACGACCTGTTACTGATTCGTGGTGGAGACGAACCCATTCCATTACTGCTTGTGCACCTGATGGTACAACAGGATCGTAAAGGGTCAAAGTCATTGGTTGCCATACAGACACACCCTTAACAAAACGAACGGTGTTGATGTGTGGAACTTTAATGGTATCTTGACGAATTTCTGGACGGCTGACCTTTCTTACGATGTAAGCTGGTACGCCTTCAATTAACATTAAAAAGCGATTTTTAACTTTTGGTTCGAACGCCGTAAAGAAAATTTCATTTTCGGCTACGATATTGTTTGCCATGTGTATCTCCTAACAGATTTACTATAAATAGTCGGTAAGTTAAAAATATAACCTATTAACCAGCGAATGTTGCACCAGTTGGAAGGATGTTGAAATCCAACTTGATGAATTCTGCGGTCTTTGTTGGTTGGAGATACAATGAACCAACCAATAAGTTGCGGTCGATTACGTCTGGTGTATTATTGGTTTCGTCCATAATAACACGGAATGCGTAGAGACCTGAACGTTCTTGTACGTTTGCCAAGAATGGATTTACGATGTTGAGGAAACGACGACGAGTTGCTTCAACATTTTGTTCGAATACGAGGAAACGTGCTGAACTTGCGATGAACTTCTTAACAGTGATTAACAAACGACGAACATTTACGCGGTCAAGTGCTGATGAGCGACGTTGTAATGTCTTTTGACCCCATACACAGATACCTTGTCCTGGGAATTGTGCGATTGGGTTAACCTTACCTTCGTATAGTGAATCACGTTGTGCTTGTGCCAAACGAACCTTAACACCTGCTGCTCCTGGAATTCCACCACGATTTAAACCTGCTGGTGCAAACCATTCTGCTGCTGTATTATCACTATATGCGTATACTTCTGGAAGTACCGCTGATGGTGGAACAAATGCAAACTTATTTGTGTTTGTATCCAACACTCTTACCCAAGGATAGTATGTTGCTGCGTAGTTACTATCAATTAATGCTGCGGTATTTACAGCTTCTGTAATTGTTGCACTTGCACCCACTGTATCCATAATGTAGAAACAGTCACCACGTGTTTCACAAACACTTAATGCGTAGTTTGCGATGTATGAGTGGTCGTTGTAGATAACACCAGGTAGTACCAACAAGTTAATATCGTATGCGTCTGGATTACTGATTGCATCTAATGCCTTCTTATATGCACGTGAACCAGCTGTTGTTGCTGAACTTAAGTTAAATCCTTGTGTGTTTGTTGATGTAATACCATCGTACATATTAATCAAACGTGCTGGATTGTCACCATCAAATCCACCTTGGAATGGAACTGTAAACTTCAAGAGTGATGCTAATGTTGGTGCTGCACCTGCAAGATATTGTGCAACTGTATATCCAGTACCGTTTGCATCATATAATTCATTTGATGCTAAGTTTTCAAGATTGAAGTCACTACCACGAGTTATTGAACCACTTGGAAGTGGTGCCAAGTATGACATATTAGTAGTTGGAATATCAGAGAATTCAAATCCATAACATGCGTTACTGTTGTATGTTGCGGTGGTACTATATCCACGACTACTACCAGATACCCAATTTGAACTAATGTATGTTGGTACTGGAACTGCTGAACCAGAATATCCAATTGGTGACTTTAATGCTGCAAATCCAAATGGTAATGCATCTGGTGATATATTTTCCGAACCATCTGCCATTTCAACGCGAACATATGCTGAGTTATTTTGAAAATCACCTTGGAAATAACGTTCACCAGTATTTGGGTCGGTTACAGGTGCACTGTTACCGATACGACGAGCGATGAAATTTGCGTCAGATGGGTCAAGTGTTAAATTATCATATTGTTCTAGTACACTTGGATTTGCATCTGTGTCTGTAAAGTCACGTACTTGAAGTGAGAATGTTCCGTAAGTTCCAGATACAATTGCTTTCTTTGGACCAAGAACACTAATTTTTACTTGCTTATTTGCTGATGTGCCATCACTTAATGTATGAACCTTAAATAAGTTTTGGTTAACACCACCAAGTGTTTGTGATTGAATCCAAGGAGTTGTTGCAAATGAGTATGGTCCATATGTACTGCCAGTTAAGAACAATAAGTCTGCACTAAGTTCTGCTGACATTACTACCGATGCACCACCACTTACTATTGCTTCTGGGAAGATAGAATAGATGTATCCACCCTTTGTACCAGTAGTTCCAAATCCAAAGAAGTTTCCGATATATCCACCTGCTGCTGTGGTTGATGTTAATCCTGTGCCGGTAAATGATCCATTTGAACTTGTAACGGTAACTGCAAAGTTTGTTGATGTTCCAGAAGCACTTACTGCTGTAAGGTCGCTTCCGGACACGGTAGGATGAATAACAGCATATACAAACGAACCACTAGTACCAGTTGCTTTAATAATTGCTGGTGTGTGGCTTGTATTACTATATCCGTCTAGACCAAGAACACGAACAACAGTTGCTCGTCCTGATTCACGAAGATAGTTTTTTACAGTCAATCCTAAGAATGACTTACCATCAGGTGCACCAAACTTGTTTTCAAAGTCTTGTTGACTTGTAACTACAGTTGGAATAAATGCTGGTCCTTTTGCTGTTGGACCGATAAATGCACCAGCAATTTCACCAACGCCTTGTTCTAGAAAACTAAGGTCACGTTCTTGTGTGAAAACGCCAGGACTAACAATGCGTTCTGCCATACGGAATCTCCAATATTACTTATTGCTCAGGGGTGAATACACCAGTTTCGACATCCAAAGAACCCATTCCATATTTCTTTAACAATTCATCAACTAATCCTTTTTCTTTAACTAGTAATGCTTTGTATTTTACTACTTCTTCTTCAAGCTTTGATTTTACCGATGTTAAATCTTCGTTCATTAAATCGTGCGTCAATTTTAATTGACCCACTGTGGAAATGGAACCAATAATTTCTTCACGCAAACTTTTAACAGATGATAACTCTTCATCCGTTAACTTCGTAACTTCTGTCATATAACCTCCTTATGTATATCTGTACTCGTATTATAAATATAGATTATTTTTGTGAAACACGACTTTTAACCCTCTTCTAATTCAGTAAAAGTGACGATTTTTTTAACTGAAAATCGTTCTTGAGAGGTCTGCATAATTTGACCTGTTTTATTGACCATTCTCTCTGGTAGGAGGTACGCAGACACATTTAATGTAAACGTAGTTCTGACCAATCTATCTTGTACGTTTGGTAGAGTTGTATCAGTTTTGTACTCATCAATTCGTGTTCTAAACTTGTACTGCCCTCTGTCACCCCAATACTCATCGTCCTCAAATGACACTTGTTCAATGACTTTGTTCATCTGTTCCATATATTCTGTCCAGATTATACATTCATATGTAAGATCAAAATAGTCAGGAGTTACTGTTGTAATATACTTTTTAACTGGTTTAATACCATTTACTGCGGCAAATCTATCATATGGGTTATATTTGTTCCATCCAGTTTCAAATTCCCGTTCTAAATACTTGTTAACTGGTGAGTTTTGTTTTAAGTTCTTCTTTAGACCAGTTCTACGTATCATAATGATTGGTAGTTGTATCTTATTAAATTTATCACGTATAACACCATCTTTTTGAACACTTTTCCAGCGTTCAGGATTACCATAAATTATAGGTACCTTTACCGATTTACCATCTTGTGATAAAATAGGTTGTATTCTTGCAGATAAATACTTAATAAGTGTTTCATCAATTGTTAATAATGTAACCGTGATTGGTGTATCCGATGCATCGGTTTTTGTGTCATACGCACGATTTTGGTATTCTGTAGTTTTTGTATTATCAACTACTTGTTTTACTTTATCTGTTACTTTTCTGTTACTATAGTCGGCCATTATGTATTAGCCTCCTCAATTTGAATACCACTACGACGAGTTAGATGTGCTAAGCAAAGTAGTGATGTGGAATATTCTGGTTGACCTGCGATAAGTTGTGAATCTTGCGTCATGTCTATTTCATAGAATAGTCCGTTATACTCTACAATATCACCTGGTTCTGGATAGGTTTCTACTTCTGCCAACAATCTTCTCGCAAATCTAAATTCAACATTCTGTGTTACGTCTACACCGAACCCATCCCTTGTATCAGTTTGAACTTTTGGATATTTAACTAATGCTTTAAGTTCTACACCAGTATAACGTGCTTTTTCTGTTGATTCTCCATAGATGTTAATCGCAGTGGTTTCTAATGCAATCTTGTATAAGATTACATCTACGTCCACCACATCGACCAATAATTCACGGTTAATGTGTTGAAAAAAATTAAAATCTCTTTGAGATACGAAACGTGGCATATTATCCGATATAAATTAAAGTTGGGACTTTACCAAATAATTCTTGCATCATTTTAGCATTTTCTGCTTGCTTCTTCATTTGTGCTTGTAATCCGGTTTGTTCCAATGTTTCACGTATTTCTTTAATAAGAAGTTCACGTTCTTCTTTACCCTCACGACGAAGAAGGTCACCGTCCATTTTAATTATTTGGTCTGGAATAGGTACATTGTCATATTTACCACGAACATTACCAAGCGTTTCTTTTGCTAATGCAAGTGTGTATCGGTATATCCAATTTTTACCTATGGAGTTTATACTATAATATGGAATATGATTATATGGAACGTTTGAATAATCCGATACTAGTGATGTAGATGTATTATAGGTTTTACCTGCACCTTCTTTATCACCAACCACTACGTAATCGAACCAAACTGTTGCACTTTGTTTAAATATCGGACTGAATCTTACGATGTTGTTTGATACTTCAAATGAATATTGACTTTTACGAATTAAATCGTTTATTTCGATTGCTTGGATACGAAGTAAATCTTCGTATGCTGGCATCATTACGAAAGTAACTGGTGGTGAATATCCGTCAAATCCAAATTCACCCATTAAATTTGTAAGACCAAGACCCGTGGTTGCAAATGGGTCATAATAACGTGCGACTGCTGATGGCATATAGTGATATATACGACGAATTTCTATTGCTGACCCACTTTCGTATGTATCGGCCCACAATGTTTTTAAGTCATATGATTGTGTAAGTGCAGATGCGGAAATATATCCTTTTTTTACTTGCACATTACCACCAGATTGTGCTTCTACACCATATTGTGTTGACAAACGAATGATTTGCGGTAAAGATGACCCAATAATATTTCTTTGTGTTAAAACACTACCAGTTGACAATCCTTGTAATGACAACATATGTTCACGTGCTTGAAACTGATTAACTTGTGAACCATATGTGGTGACTGCTTCTTCGAAGCATGTGTAGATCATTTTGTCAATTAATTCAACATCCAATACAGGATATCCTAAACGATTAGCTACATAATCAGCTACTCGTGGGGCATCTGTTCTAAATGCTGGTTCATCATCAAATAACGCAAATGGAGTGAGGCCGTCTGGGTCTTGTGGGTTACCATCGTAAACTATTGGATCATCACTTAGTATTGCCATAGTAATCTCATAAATGGAAAAACTCTATAGTATAAATAGTAGTTTAGTTTATATAAAAAGAAAAAGGGGTGACCTTTCGGCCACCCCAATTTCTATTGTGTTACCCTTTTACATCAAGAGATTAGACAGTTGCTAATCCATCGATGAAGATCTTACCGAAGAATTCTGGACGTACGATCTTCTTCGCGTAGCGGGTCATTACGCCTCTACGTGGTGTGAAGTTGTTTGGATCGTATACCAATGGAGTCATGATAAGTGGGATATATGGTGCGTAGACTGCACCAGTTTCGAGGAAGTTACTTCCACGGAAGCCCATTAACAATGTGTTTTCGGTCATATATGGGTTCTTGTAGATTGTGTAACGGTTTTGGAATGAACCAACCTTTGTTACGCCACCTGCAAATTCCATCTTATCACCGTCTGTTGCTGCCATAAATCCTGGGATTGTTTCCAAGATTGTTGCAACGGTTGGTGAACATACTGCAAAGTTTGCACCACCACGCATTGTGAGTTGGTGAATCTTGTTTGATACCTTTTGCATCTTTTGACCAAGTGTTTGGAACCAAGTCATTGATGTCCAAGCTTGACCACTGAGCGTTGCACTTGCTACGAATGCTGAACCGTTCCATACCTTACCAACTTCTGCATTCCAGAATTCTGTTGTGGTTGCGTTTGCAATCAACATATCAAGAATTTCAAGGTCGATTTCAGTTGAGATGTAGTCACTTAACATTGCTGTTAATTCTGCTTCTGCATCAACTGAGTGGTATGCGTTCAAGTCTTGTGCAAGTTCTGGTGACCAGACTGCCTTCAACTTACGGGTCTTTGCTACGATTGTTTCTGAACGAAGTTCCAAATCAATTTGTGGAATGTTCAAGTTTGTTACTGAGTTATCACGATCTTCGAAGTCACCACGGGTGGTGTCTGTTGGTTGCTTATTGTATTCAACTGCTGACATTGATACCATTGAACCAAGAGCTGATGTTCCACTTACGATAAGTGTAACGTTTGTTCCGTCATACTTGGTGAATTCTGGAAGAAGTGCACCACCTGCAACGTTTGTTGTTACGCGGAATGAACGAACTGCGTTGAAGTCAGCGTTTGAGAAACTTACTGCTGGAACAACGAACTTGAAGAATGATGCAAATGATGATGAGTATGTATCGTTGTAGTTTACATCACCATAACCAACTGCTGAACCTGAACCAATTGCTGGTGCAAGTGTTAATGTTGCATCATTTACTGAGTATGCGTATTCACCAGCACCGTAGAAACCACCACGTGGAAGAACACCTGAACCACTGGTTGTACCATAGAGTGAACCACCTGCGGTCTTACCGTTTACTGTGTTTGCATACTTGAAATCCATGAAGAATACCAAACCTGCTGGTAAGTTCATTGGTTGTACTGATACGAAGTTCTTACTTGCGATTGAACCGAATACCTTACGTACTAATGGAAGTGCGACACCTGCCCAGTTTTCACCAGCTGAACCTGCACCTGCTGGGTTGGTGGTTGTTGCTTCTGAAAGAAGTTGTGTTGCTTGGTTTTCAAGCATTACTGCCATACCTTGCTTTTCGTGACCAGTTAAGCCTTCAAGAAGGCCTGACTTTTCCCACTTACCTGCCAATTGGCGGGTTTGTTCAACTACTACGCGGTGTGCTGAACCGGCTTCGTTGATAAATTCTGATACACCTGACATATGATTTATCTCCTAAATTGTTATAGAATGCCTGCGAGTTGTTGTAGACGCTTTGCGACTGTATTTTCTTCTAAAATTTCCTTCTTTGGTGCTGTACTTGGGGTTGGCTTTGATGCCAAACCTTCGGTAACAACCTTACTTGATACGGTGCGTCCCTTTGCATTCTTAGCAGTTACAGTCATTGCTTCTGCTAATGTTGCATATACCATCTTGACTTCACGTACATTGATTGCTCTGTCGAATGATTCGAGGATTGCAACCTTTTGTTCGTTGGTCAAACCTTCCTTACGGAAGATCTTGTTGGTATAAAGGAGTTTTGCGTTTAGAAGATTTACTTCGTTAAGCTTGCCTCGTAGGACTTCTACAACCTTACGATATTCTGCTAGCTCTTTTTGAAGATCTGCCATCTTAGATGCCATTTGATGCTTTTGTTCTGTGTCCTTAGCATCTTGGGCTTCTAATTCACGAAGGATTGCTTCAAGATCGAGTTCTTCTTCGCCTTCACCTTCACCTGCGCCATAACCCATTTCCATCTTTGGTTCTGCTGGGTTCATTGCGAACTTATGTGGGTCTGATGCATCTTCTGCACCTTCTGCCTTACCCATAGGATTTACTGCTGGAGCGGATGGCTTGTCATCACCCTTCTTTTGCATTGCATCTGAATGTTTCTTAGCTGCTTCTGGTGGGGTGCCTGCATCTGCGGTTGGGTCTACAACCTTAGCTGCTTCGTCTGCCTTTTCCTCTTCCTCTTCCTTTTCTTCATCATCATGCATTTCTTCATTATAACCTTCCTTCATTTCTTCCTTCTCTTCTTCACCTTCATGCTTAGCTTCGTCGAGTTCTTCTTCTTCAGCTTCTGAAAGTGCGTTTACATCTCCTTCTAATTCCTTGATTACTTCGTCAAGGTCAAAATCTGATTCTGACCAATCATCATACCAATCGGTTGATGAGTCGGTTTCACCTTCACCGCCTTGATCAATATCCGATGAGTAGTTTGCTGCATCGGATGGTTCCTTGTTGTCACCAGTTCCGATTGCGGAAGTATCTTCTGGACCACCACCTGTTACGTGTGTTGCGTCTTGGAATGGTTCTTCCTTTGCCTTTTCCGCACCTTCTGCTGTTTCCATTGCTTCGGCACGTAAGCGCTTTGCAAGCATGGACTTGATTTGGGGTGTGAAGGTTTCTTCTAATGCAATCTTTGCATTTGCGATAGCCATATCACGGACTGCATCTGCATCTGCAATTGCTTGCTTTAGAAGTTCGTTTGTAATTTCTGCCATATAATGCCTCTCGTTTGTTTCAATAGTTATTTTAACTATTATACGGTTATTAATACAAAAGCATAGACACCCCAAAAGAGGTGTAATCTATATAATATATATTAGTGCTTTGACAAAAAACACTATTTTTTACCATTCTGAATTCTTTTTCTTCTCTACCTTCTTTTCTTCACGAATACGGCGACGAAGTGCTTCTTGTTGCTTTAAGATTTTTTTCTTTGACCTCTTGACATAAAACTCACGGCGCTTCACTTCGTTTACTATTTCTGCCTTTTTAACCATTTTAGAGAATTGTCGAAGTGCTCTATCTAAATCACCAAGACTGTCCCCTCTTACTTCTACATACATACAACCTCCTTATTAGCCACCTAATGTATTTGAGAATGATTGACCATCTTCTTCGTCCATCTTTTGTACTAACATCTTATCCTTATCGGTATCTGAGAACCAGTAGTCAATAATCTTACCGTATGAACCAATAAATGCACCAAGCATAAGAAGTAAAAGTTCTTTCCATTCACCGTCAATTGGTGTTTGCATATACACTGCACCAGTGATGCCTGCAACGATTAACATAAATGTGACAAGAACGATGCCCGTGATATTCCAACGACGAGCCATCATCTTGAACAACATTTCTTGGAACTTACTTTCTTGTGATACTGGGGTTTCTTCTGTTGCCATAACTATCTCCATTAATAAAACTTGTAAATAAATAGGTTATTTCATATTTTTAGCGATATAATTCATCGCCGTCTTTCTGACTACCGAATCTGTTCCATAACCCAATGCACTCTTAACCAAAATATCACGGCCAGTTTGTGGATTTTTAATACGATGTTTTAATAAATCTTTTAGTCGTGTTTGTTTTGTTGGTGTTCCACCAGCTTGTTTTGTATCTTTTTCTTGTGCTTGTTGCACGACCAACTTTGTTTGTGGATACTTGTCCATTAATGTTTTGACTGCTTTTACATTCTTTGGTGCATCGTCAACAAATGCTATTCTGGTATATCCATTTTTAATATGTTTTTCTATGTATCGCGCTTTTTCCATCGGGTCGCTATCACCTAATGCAGCAATTGTGATACCCGATGTGATACCTTGTGACTTTAAAAATTGCGCAATAGGTTTAGTATGACCACGAGCAGTTAAGACTACTACTTTATCTGCTTTCTTTTGATCAATGACTTTCTTTAATAGATTGACATATTTTTTTATAGGACGGGGATTTTTCAATTGTTCAAACTCTGAGTAGTCGAACGTATCACCAGGCTGTTTTTCGTATGATACGTAATCAGCGGGACTTATATCTTTTTTCTTTCCATCCTTGTCAATAACAATAACCCTAGCGTCTGTATGCACTAGGGTATCGTCAAAATCAGTAATATATGCGGTTTTACCCATATTAACGGGTTACTAACTTATATGCAGTTGCTACCATCTTTTCGGTTGGAAGGGACAACATCTTCTTTCTATTGTCTGGTGATAACTTGTGTAATACACGAGTCAATAATGCTGCGGTGTAAATGTCTAACATTACACCACCAACTTCTGCTGGTTTTCTGTCCTTTACAATACTCAATATTTGACTTTGCTTAGAACTATAATCTTCACTAGTGGTGACCAAGTGTGGGTCATTCGATACAGTTGGTGTGGTATCGTCAGATGCTACTGGAAAATCGGAGATTGGGACTGCTCCTGCAACTTCGTCCTTTTTCTTTGGTAGTTTATCGTGTGGAGTAGATGCATACTTTTCTACACTACCTTTTGCCACAGTCTGTGCTAACTTTCTTGCGGTTGGACTAAAATCACTTGCTTTTGCTCGTCCAGTTTGGATAGCTCTAACAATACCAAATAATTTTTGTTGTGCTTTACTAACTGATGGCATTTATCTCTCCACGTACATTTCTGGTCGTAAGTATCTAAACTTACGCATTAATTCACCTGCTTTTGCATTTGCTTCGTTTTCTGTGTTTGACCCATCTTCACCATTCAACTCTTGATTACTGGTTCGTTGTTTGTGATGCACCATCTCGTGAGCCAAGGTTCGTAATACATCCGCAATATGACGATTACCTTTTACGATAATAATTTCGTCAGTTTGTGGATTATAGGTTCCAAAGGTTAAATTTTCTTTAGAATAATCACTACCCACAAATTTAATATTGGCAGGTAGTGATTGAAGTTGTAGCTCTTTTGCGACAAACTTTACAAATTCATTTGTGATATTTTCATTTAGTAAAGCTTTAAGTCGCATAGAAAATTATTTGGTCTTTTTCTTTGTTGTTATCTTTTTTGCCTTCTTAACAACCTTTTTACTAGTTGCTTCTACTGCCTTAACGGCTGCAACTGCGTCTTTGAGGTCAACCTTACCATCACCGTTGACATCAACAACCTTAACTGCAACTGCTTCAACCTTCTTGGTTGCCTTTAACAAAGGTGCTGGGGCTTCCATTACCTTACGATTAACAAAATAAATTACAACTGCTAATACGAATACTACTACTAAAAATGTTGTCATAAAAACTCCTTACTTTAGTTCACCTAAAAAGTCATATATCAATGTATCAATACGACTATAGGGGGTGATAATTTGACCACCCTTGTTTTCGTTGATAAATGCCCCGTGAGTACTTGGATTACTGACAATATCAAAGCAGATAAGTGAGAAGTCATCACCAACTTCTACAGTATTCTCACCGATTGGTTTGACAGAACCCATACCACGGGATGAAACACCCAATCGGATATTGTTCTTGATGAGTTCACGAACGATATTGCCTGATGGGGTAGATAAAATTTCGATATTGCCCTTGACATCATCACCTTCGAACCAGAGTTCGGTGACGTTGCAACAGACGTTTTTTAAGTTGACGACAGGACTTTCTGGATGGTCGAGTTCACCAAGTGCACGGCGTTGTGATACGAAGTTATTCTTGTATACCATTGCTTCACGTGATAAGATTTCCTTTGGATATACACGACCATTCTGGTTCTTCATTTCTGCACGTTGAAGTAAAACATCTTTTAACATCAAAGGTTTACTGATGTCTGCTGCTTCTTTTAATAAAGTAGTGTCATAAGAAATGACATTATATTCTACGAGTAATGTTTGCATATTATTGCCCACGGATTTCACGGATGCGTGTTGCAAGTCCAAGAAGTCTTGATTCCAACTTCAATAATCCTTGTTGTGTACGCTTCCATAGTTGTTCACTTGCGATACCTGATTCAGTCTTTAAACGACTATTCATTCTAATAACACGTTCAACTTCTTGTAAATTTCTATTAAGTTGTGAAATAGCTTCTGCAATCTTTCTGTGTGGTGTCTTTGATGTGTCGTTCTTATATTCGTAATACTTGTTTTCGTTTAATTCCTTAGTGACAATTTCCATTTTATCGGCTGGACGATTTGCTTCTTCTTCACCCTTTGGAGTTAACTTAAATCCTGTGGTTGCGGTGGCAATATGCTTAGAACGTGCTACACTCTTTGCTTTATTACCACGAAACGAATATGGAGTTAGGTATCCAGGAACATTTGCTGTCGTTGTCATTTCATCAAGTTTTTTCTTGATAATTTGTCGGACGCGTTCACGAATTTGTTGTGTTTTGTCCATAGATTAACTCTTTAAAGTGTCTAGTGTCTTGGTAATTTCCAAGGCAATTAATAACGCGGTCATGTGATTTTCCTTGACCATTTGAACTGTCTTTAACTTTTCCAATTGTGAAACAACTTCTGACAACTTGATGGTAGTCACTTTATTATCAATTTTAGCTATCTTCTTTGTTATTTCGGCAATCAATTCTTTTGCCAAATCTACGGCATATGCTCGAAGAGCTGCTGAATTGGATACGTTATAGATATATTCACGGAGAAGGTTTTTTTGCTTATCACTAAGGTCTACATACTTTTGATTGAACTTTTCCATCAAAATCTTGTAGGTTAATAAACGTAAATCTTCTTCTTGGTTCTTTACGGTTTCAAATAATGCAGTTTCCTTCTTAATTTCCTTGTTGACAATCTTACCACTTAAATGTTCAACAATAGTAAACTTAGCTTCAACCATACCTTGAATTTCATTGAAGTCTTGGATTTCGTTTACTGCACCATCAAATACCTTATATACAGAAGCATAAACTTTGTAAGACGGAATACGGGCATTTAAAAATTCTTTTAAATCGTAGTTGTTTTTAATTTCACGAATTAACTTGTATTTTTGTGTGTTTAATGCCACTTCATTTAACTTTTTACGTTGTGATATCAATACGTTGATAAGTTCAAATGCCTTAGTTTCACTGAGTTGTTGTGCATTGAAGAAGGAACGATAAAGTATCAATTCTTTACCAAGTTCTGTCTTAGAATTGAAATACTCTTTCATTAGTTTGACCGCAGTATCATTACTACGGTTTTCCAATGCGTCTGAGGTTATTTTACGGACTAATAGTTCAAATAGTATGCCCGTATTCCGAATTTTGTTATGCTTGACGTTTGCTTTCATAAACATCCCATTTTAGTGACAGTATACCGTCATATATTAAATATAACGAATATTAATAAGACTTTAGTTTTCTAGGTCCAAAATATTACTTTCGTCTAATAAAGAACCAGTTGGTTCTTGGTTTTCCATTAAGACTTTCTTACTTGGCTTTTTTAAGTTTGCAACTAATGCCTGAACTTCTTTAGTAAGTGCCAACGGAGACTTTCTTTTATCATTTCGTTGTTTACTGACCGTCAACGAACCCATATTTTCTTTGTGTCCGAGTGGGTCACGACCACGTGGGTGACTGTCTTGACCAAATTTCATTCCTGTTTTTGGACGGCCCATCTTAGCTTCTTCTAATTCAGCTTCTTCATCACCGTATCCTTCCAACTCACTTTCCTCACCACCATCTTCTAATGAGGCCAAAATACTATCAACATCAGAAACTTGTTGTTCCTCTTCTTCGGTTGGTGGTGCTTCATCTGTTGCTGGTTGTTCACCTGTAGCACCTGGTTGTTGTGGTTGTGCTGATTGTTCTAACTGTGCCATACGTTTTACATCTTCTGCAATCTTAGTACGTTCTTCCACGATTTCATCATCAGATAATTCAAGAATATTATGGTATATCCATTCTTGTGATAACATCTTACTGTTCATAATAGATTCTGCAACCCCAATCTTTTCCTTCCATAAGTTTAACTTTTCTTGTTCATAGACAATTGATGGGTTGGTCAACGATAATTCAAAGTCTATCAAATCTTCATCAGTAAATCCTTGAACGTATAAGTGGATAATTGCAATCTTGGTGAGTTCTGACACCATAATACGTTGGATACGTTCTATAGTACGTGCGAAACGTACATCTTGTGCCGCCAATGTTGCCTTACCACTTAAATCTTCTTCGTATCCTAAGAATGCTTTTGGTACCTTGAATGCTGCCATTAACTTATTACGGAGGTATTCAATATCTTCGATAGCATTAAATTGTAGACCTGGAAGGTTTTGGATGTCTGTTCCAGAATCTTTACCGCGAACAGGAAGATAAAAATCTTCTGTGATATTTTGCATATTATAACGAAGATTATAATCACCAGTTGCAGGATCTACCAATGGTGTTTTCTTCATTCTATCCATAATACGATTCATAAACGTATCGATTTCTGCTGGTGGGATATTACCGATATCAATTAAAATCTTACGCTTATCTGCCGCTCTCATAATACGATGAATTAACATCGCATCTTCCATCAATTGAAGTTGTTTCCACACACGACGACCACCTTCAACCATTGCCTTACCATATGGAAGGAAGTTGGTGTCCGAAAGGAGACGGAAGTGAGCTATTTCGTAATTATCGAATTCAGTCTTACCTAACGATAAGAAATCGTTTTCAATCTTGAACTTGACTGAGAATGGATTACCTGGGTCTTGACCTTCGATACGAATAGTTTCATAGACAGAAAGGGGTAATACATTTACAATTCCAAATTCTGGGTCTATGTCTAGGAATAAAAAGAAATCACCATACTTGACCATATTACGAATCCAAGGCCACATATTGAATTCCACATTCAATACATCATAGAATAAGTTATGTAAGATTTCTTGTATTTGTGTATTCTTCGAATGAATGGTAAGGAGATTACCAAATTCATCTTTGGTGGTTGATTCGTCAGCATAGATGTCCATCACCGATGAAATAATGGGGTCATTATCCATCATATCATAATCACGGAACAATTGCAAGCGGGAACCTTGGAACGCAGCCGCTGCTTCATATCGTCCATGGGCAGAACCATATCCACCCGTCATAGAAGAATAGACGCGGTGGTATCTATCAATACCGCGTCTATTGATAAACGATTGAATGTTATCTGTGTCGGCTACTTTAAGTCTTTTTCCACCAACATTACGAACTACCGTATTAGTAGAAAATAATTTCTTTAGTCTGCCAAATATGCTGTTATCAGCCATAACCCCTCAACTTGTTAGTAGATATACAATTCGTCTATTGACTTGATAACCATTTCAACGATGTGTGTATCTAATCCCTTAGCTGGTTTCTTCAATAGACTATTTAATGCTTCACGTAAATCACGAGCTGGCATTACTACGGTTGCCAATTCGGTCATATGCCATTCTGACATTGTGTTGTAGTTGTATGGTATTTCATTGACCTTGGTGATTCCTGCAAGTAATTCTGCGGTTAGTTTTGCCAACTTTTCTTCTTGAGCTTCTTTAAGGGTTGGAGTTAACTTTTCAAGTAATGCGACCAAACGCATTGAGTTGATGCGGTTTTCCTTACCTGCTTCTGTGATTAAATCTGTGAGCTTAATCATGCTTTTTCTCCCTATCCAATGCTGTTCGCATTTTTTTAACATCTTGTGGTTTTGGTGCTGCGTTGATTGCCCCACCAGGTCCAACTAGTTGTTCATGCTTCTTTTCTACGTACTTCATTAATAATGAATAATACTTCGGGTTTTCTTTCAAGTGTGCTGCTGCGATTTTTGCAGTCTTGACCACGTTTCCGTTGGTCACATCTTGGTGTTCCAACTCAACATTCATCCCTAAAAAGAATTCTGTTGGATTAAACTTATAACCCATTTTATCTAATATCTTGTCGGATTGTTCCCGTGAGATTTTCTTTTTCATATTACCAGGTACGACATGCCCAGTAACGAGCTTTTGTTCTTGGACCTGGATTATCACAATTGTGTCTTGCACGGAACGACTTACGACGAGAAGGGATATTTTTTTTAATCTTCATTGTCTTTTCACCTCGACGTTTTGCCGAAGTTCCACCATGACCAAAATTAACCTTCTTAATATTTCCACTCTTTGGGTCTTTGACGAACACCTTAAACTTCTTAACATCACCTCTCATAATCTTACCGAGAGCAACCTTACGACCACGATATTCTGCTTCACCGAGTTGATTTTCGTGTAATCCTTCAAGAACTTCAATAAGACATTCTGTGCAGTATTCACCATCGTTTATTTCATCTTCGTGACCTGAAACGTGTGTTTCCGAGCCGAATTGGTCACGTTCATTATCTTGGTCTGGCTTGAAATCACTATCCGATGTAACATCACTTTCTGGACGATGATAAAGTTCTTCTACTGGAACGCAGTTGGGAACCATCTTACCGTTCTTTTCCTTCATACCAACTTGCTTATATCCTTCCCAACAACCTTCGCAAAGAATATCAGTTAATCTAATCATTTTCTCTCTCAAAGTCAAGAGTTTATTTCTTTTTAAAGGTAGAAACCATTGTTGGTTTTCCACCTGGATTTCCTGCTTTTCTCTTTCTAACTACAGCCGAACGTTTTTCACCTTTACTCATCGCTGCTGCGGAACGAGCGGGACGACACTTTGGATATTTTGCACTACCACCCTTTCGCTCTTTCTTACCAGCCGAAGCACCGCATGGTGGATGTTTTCCTTTTTTATCTTTGCGAGAAATATCTACCCATTTTTGACGAAGCCATTTACCAAGATTACCTTTGGTTTTATACTTTTCGTCAAGTTCAGTTACAACTTCGTCTAAAAGGTCAGTTAAAAGAATCATTTTAAATATTTTAACTTATAGATAGTGGAATTCACCAACGCTGAGATTTCATCAACAATATTATTAAGGTCACCATCTTGTGGTAGTCCCTTACGAACACTATCAATATAGGTTGATAATCCAGTAAAATACTTAATTACTTCATCGTTTTCAAAGTATTGTTTTTGTGGAGTATAACCACGGATAATTCCATAGCGACCTTGGCAAGTTTCTGCGTAGCTATCAACCAACCCTACAACTGCATCATAATAATCGTTTAATGCTTTGTGAACGGCATACGATGATGTTTGGAGATGAAAGATATGTGCTTGGTCACGACTATTGAATAGTGTGGATAAAAACTTGGCTACAGTTTCCATTACATTGTTCCCGATGGTGCTGGAACTGCACCTGCTGCTCCAGGAACTTCAGCTGTACCATTTTGGTCCTTTTCACTACTAATATATTGTGCAGCAGATTCAGTATATTCCTTAGCTAAAGAAATTTTATTTTGTACCCATTCTGGTAAGTTGGTGTCGTCTGCCAACATATCATGCAACATTTGTGCATTTCTAATAATGGTTTGTAATTGATTCTTTGCCATGTCACCTTCGTAATCATATTCACCAGAATCAACTGCATCTTTAGGTCCGATTTCTTCCTTTTTTTCCATTGACTTACCGATAGCATCACGGCGAGCTTTTAAATACTTGTCTGATGAATCTTTATCACCATCATTATCGATATCACCATCTTCTTTACCAACGGCGTCAAGAGCTTCTTTTACAGCTCCAACTGGCTTATCACCAATTCCCTTGATACCAGCTACCAATCCCATAAGTCTAATCATATTACTTCTCCAAAGTGTTTAGAGGGATTTTTGTCCCTTCTTTTGTGCCACCAAATATCTCTTATACAAATCACGTTTTGCTTTTAACATTTTATCTATTAAATTTACTTTTCCATCATTATTTACATCTGCGTCCTCTTGACCCATTGGATCACGTCGCTTGTGTGGTATATGATATTCTTTCTTAGTTTTTCTCCAACCACCACCCATACTCTTATACTTCTTTGCTGCCCAAAGGTTAGCGTATGCTGATGGATATACTTTGAACTTGGCACGTGCGGCTGCTTTTGCTCGTGCCCACTTTTCAGGACTGGTTGGTGTGTTCTTTTCTAACAACGTTACAATCTCTTCAGCTTTTTGTAATCGTGGATCTTTAAAATCACTCTCTGTTTCTTTATATCCAAATCCAGGATATCCCTCTTCTTGTTCTCCACAACCACAATCAGCTTCGTGGAGACAACCGCAATCCTCAAAAATGTAGGTGTAATATTCTTTATATTCCATATTACTTACCTTTACTTTTCTTACTATCTATTGCCTTGTTGGTTGATGCTGCCCAAAGGTATGATTTCCAATCATCACCGAACTTATCCTTAAAATAACGGATAGAACGCTTGTTCTTTAACAACTTCTTGCCAATACCATCACGCTTTTTGACTTGGGACTTATCCATTTTACGTGGTGGTTCACGGCGAGCTACGGTGCGTTCTGCCAATTCCGCTTCTAATTCTTCACGAATAATTTCTAAAAGTTCATCTTTGGTCATATCTTATACCGGTTTTGATGTTGTTTTCCCACCACGTTTACGCTTTCTACGTCCAGCGCAATGTGCTTTTTGGCTGAAACCCTTTGGATTACTACAATTTATGGACTTTTTGTATCTGTTTGTCCATTTTTCTGTCAACAAAATATCAACTAATTTAATCATAGATAAATCCAATAAAAACACTACATTATAAATAGTGTATTATCCTAGTAACCACCTAATATCTTCCTTTCCAGTTCCAACTTGCATCTCGTATGGATTTTGTGCTCTGTCTCTGTTTGTGTAGATGTGACCGACCACATTATACTTGGCCTTGTCTAACGCCATCTTCGTCAGTTCTATACCTTCCTGACGCAAACGGAGGGCAGTATCACGAACCCACAGACCAATACATAATGCCATTGTCAAGTCATCATTATAACCAGATAATGCTTCTGGTCTACCATTCTTCCAAATAAATGTTTCTAATTCAGCACACATTCTTGCTGACCTAATAGTAAAACTATTTTCTAACATATATTCTTTTAATCGTGCAATAACTAACGGACGAGTACGTTGTGATGTGGTGAATCCAGGAACCATTTGCCGTTCCTCTGCTCTATATCGTCCTGTCATTTGATGTTCTACGTCAACATATTGTAAATCTTTGGACATATAAAAGAGATTTTTATATCCACGATCAATAATTTGTTGCACAGCGTTCCATCCTATACTACTATTTTCTGGGATGAGTAGTGCGTCATTATATTCGGTTGCGATAGATACCAACATATTACCAAACTGCTTAGTTTCTACCTTTCCTCTGTATTCTGCTACTTGGGTAGACGATTCTACATCTATTACGTGAAATGCCGAATAGTCCTCACCATCTCCACGAGCAACGTCAGCACAGACAATGTATGACCGACCAGGTTGTGCATATTCCCATACCCATAAGTTTCCGTCAAACCCACCTTTGGTAACTGGTTCTTGAACAAACGATGCTTTGTAAAACTCAATAATTTCTGGCGGAACCACCGTATTACCAGAGAAGATAAATGACGCATCGTGTTCTTGTGACGCTTGCATTTCACCCATCAGTTCCGTTTGTCTATCACGCCATGCTTGGTCACGTTCTGGATGAACTCGCCAATCTAATAGAATAGGATTGAATCCGTTGGTCTTGACCTCCGCTTGTTGCCACATCTTGTGAAAGAAGTTACCCACACCGTTTGGAGTAGAAAGTAATATTGCTTTACCACCCGTTGATAATGTGGATGATGCTGCCGTCCAGATGATATCTGCGTCATCGATGAATGCAGCTTCATCGAGAATAAGAAGAGACAATGCTTCAGAACGTCCTGCGTCTGGTGATGATGCCACCGCTTTAATCTGTGAGCCGTTAGAAAATTGGAGTGATAGCTTATTATCCGTGACTACTTCACCACGTAACCATGTTGGGAGGTTTTGATGCATGAACTTAACTTTGGTAACTAAGTTCTTTGCGGTTTCTTGTTTAGTTGCGATAACAAGGATATTCTTATCTTTATGGAACAACATTAACCACAGAGCGTATCCTGCGACCAATGTAGAAATACCAATCTGACGGCCTTTGAGAACGATATTATAATCACTTTTCTCGAAGTCATATAAAGCGTTTTTTTGATATTTGTATAAATCAAACAACACCCGACCACGAATCGGGTGTTGAATGTATGAATATTTTGATAAGAAGTAATCTGGCTGTATTGCACACTTCTTATATTCTTCTTTAATACGTTCACGTAACTGCTGTGCTGTTGCGTTCATAATACCTCTACTTGATTACGAGAACTCCTGCTCCAAGACCCATTGCTAATCCAACTGCGAATGATGCCTTACGACTTGGGAGTTTGATACCAAACATACGATTTGGGTTCTTTGGTGCTGGTGGAATAAGATTGATGACCGCTTGGAGACTATCTCCACGTATCAATGCCATACGTAGTGCGTTGTCTTTACTTGACAATGCACTTTCTAATTCTTTTACTTGACCACCCTGCACATCAATTGTTTCCTTTTGCTTTGCAATAATTGAATCTTTGAGTGGTAATAATTGACGAGCTAAAACAAGAGTGTCTAAAAGTGTTTCTTTCATTACTTCTGCACGTTCTTCCATACTCAACGTTTCATCTCGTAAAGTATTAACTTGACGACTCAATACCTTTGCTCGACTTTCTGCTGCTCGTGACTCGTTATCAGCAACTACAATTTCTGCTTTTAAACTATCGGCTAACTCGGTGACTGAATCTGCCTTAGCTTGAAATACTTTGTATTCCGCAATATACTTGTCCACTTCGTCTTGCTTTGAATTACTGACGAAGAAAAATATAGCTAGTGCTAAACCGAAAAAAATACAAAGATTTACAACGAATGTAGTAATATTATTTGTTATTCTTGACATATTATTGTTCCTGTGTTTCGTAGTATTGTCTGATTTCTTCTTCACTCATTCCAGACTCAACCATTTCTAAATGCTTTTGCAGCTTGGTAATTTCTTCCATCAAATCTTTTTTGACCGTATTGATATCCATATCCCACTTTTCAATCATCAATATTTTTTCATTGTCTGCGTGAATAAATTCTGGTTGTGAGAGATTATCGTGATAGCTTTGTAATTCTTGTATCTTGTCTCGTATTATCGCCATATGATTTTGACGACCTTTTTCAATTATTACGTCATGCCATTTACCAGACTTTTTTAATTCCATTTCTTCTTTTAACATACATTCGTGGCAATGCCCTGCTTTTTTGTATGCTTTAAGATGAATACCGTTTAGTGGAGTATTACATTTTGGACACCACCACGGAGTTTTAAATCCATCAAGTTTTGTAACGGTTTGAACAAGACCATTCTTCTTTGTCCATTTTTTACCATCATGATCTTCCCACACTTCACCTTCTTGTCGCTCTACTTGTTGCGGACGCCATCCAAATACAAGTTTTTGTTCTTGTTTGTTCATTACTTCACCAATTCTTTTTCTTACATCTGCTACTGCTTTTTCATCCATGCGTGCCATAGTAACCTCTTATGATTTAGCGAATTTGTCTGCTCGGTCCTTTGTACCAAAATATCTTACTTGATTCTTTTTATTCTTGCCACCAAAGTTTCCAGTTTCAGTTTCCCACGATTCACCAGGTTTGTAAAATGATGGATCTTTTGGTTCTGGTTTTACTGCTTTTTTTCTCACACCTTTTTGTGGTTCTCCCGCTTTCTTTTTTACTCGTGGTTTTGCAGCTTTTTTACCACCATGCTGTTGTGTAAGTGCCAATGCTTTTTCTGAGTCCGTAGTAGTTTTAACAATCTTTTTAAATATGTCTGGGTCGAACTTACCATATATCATTGTGAATATTTCTTCTTTTGCTTCGTCAGTAATATTTGGATTACCTAACAATGCTCTAACTTGAGTTCCACTAATGTTTTTGCCTTGAAGTTGTAGTTGCATTTCTGGTGCAACTATGAAATATCCTTTATCTTTAAATCCTTGTGTCGCTGTTTCACCATCATACGGTGTAAAGTATTTACCACCCGTTAATCGTTCTGAGTCTTTTTCACTGACTGCAGTTACCACAACTGTATTGTCTGGCATATTACCGGTGATTTCAACTGGTGCGTATGGATTTTTTACTTGTACCACCATATCTTCCGGAATATCAAACATTCTTGTGATAATGTCTTTCTTTTCAACAAACCCAAATGGTGATTTGGTTGGGTCGGTCTTATCACTGGTTGCGATATAAACATTTTCTTTACCAAACTTTTCGACCAAAGCACGATAGATACTGTAATGTCCTGCGTGGAATGGTTGAAAACGACCAGGAAAAATAGCAATGGTTCGTTTTTCACCAGTTGGTGTAGTTGTTGTTTGTGTGGTTACTTGTGGTTCTTCTGCTGGTTTCTTTTCTGGTTCATCAACAACTTTAGCTTTACCTCGTTGAAACTTCATCATACCAAGGATTTGATTGACTGGTGCAAATGCTCCAGTAAATTTATATGGTTTACCATTATAGATAAAGACCAACCCTTCGCTTGGAACCACACGTTCAATACCAAGGTCATCTAACCGTTCTATTTGTTGCTGTAACATTGCCAATTGATTTTCATCACCAGCGTCTTTAATCTTTTCTATAGCATCTCTAACTTCTTGTTTTAATTGTGCTGCCATCTCTGGATTATTAGCTCCAAGAGTATTAGTGACGCGTAGTAACGTATCTGCACCAATACGTAAAAAAATACGTTCTATTGGACGAGTAGCAGCCTTTTGTTTATCTTTAAGTTCGTTTACTTCAAATTGTCTAAATGCCTTTTTCTTTTCAGGATCTTCAATATCTTTGACCCCAAACTTCTTTTCACCCATTGCCCAACGACGAATAAGACCTTCACGTTCTTGTGGAGTCCAATCGATACCCATATTATCAATTTCTCTATTCCACCATGCCACCTTGTAATCTTCTAATGTAGAATTATCATCAAGGTCATATTCTTCTTGAATACGTGCAATTTCTGCACCGTATTGTTGTAATCGTTCTTTATTGCGTACTGTGTCGGCATCATTAAATGTAATAGGTTGTGGACCTGATATGCCAAATGTGCGTTGTTTTTGTGCACTAACTGCTTGAAGTTGTTGGTCCAAAATTTTTGCATCATCTACATTACGACCAATCTCTTCCCCTGCATCATCATATTCAATAGTTCCATGAAATACCAACACTGGTTTACCGTATGGAATAACATTTTTTGTATCTGGGAATATAATTTCTACATTCATAAACTTACGACCATCACCGAACATCGCGTCTCGTTGTTCTTGTGGTAATGCGTCTACTGCTGCTTGTAAGTCATCTGCTGAGTTTCCAAATGCTTTTTCTATATCACCACGACCAGCAAACATTTGTCGTAAGTCTGCTGCTGGTAATGCGTTCTGTCCACGATTTTTGACTTGACCTTTATTACGAGCAAATACCACACGACCATCACGTACACTAAAGGTGATGTTCTGTCCGTCAAGTTTTTCGGTGACTGGACCTTCTGCATCTAATCCACCGACCAAACCACGTTTTGCCATTTCTTTTAAATCTTTAAACGTCAAACTATCATCTTCGTATGGATGCGCTAAATGTCCTGCTGCTCCACCCTCTGATAACAATATCCACGGACCATTTGGTACATTACCTTCTAATAACTCGGAGAGATATACGTACTCAATATTTTCGTTTTTCTTATCTCGTCCATGATCTTTACGTACCAAGCGAGCACCACCATTATGTGGTCCGTTTGGATGATGTACGTCATGGTTCTTCATCTTTGTTTTGCCGTATTTCTTTACTGCTTTTTTACGGTCGCGGTTACGGGCAACGCGGTCATCCTGAGTCTTTTTAAGGTACTGACGAACTTTTTCGGGGTGACGCTTGTTGTACCTACGCATCCGTTCCGTACTTGATAGTGCTTCTTTTTGTAAGAATTCATCATCTTGCTCCGGACCAAGTGAATAAGGAAATGCAAATGCGTTATCTACATTTTGTGGCTTAATTTCATCCACACCACCAGTATCACCAGCTCCAGCATCACCACTATCGGTTGGTTCCGTTGGTGGTGTTGTTGGTTCTTCTTTTGGTTGTTCACCAGTTTTAATTACACGAGGATATAATGGATAGAAAAATCCATATCGTTTAATCTTTTCTTTTGCCTTCTTACGCTTCTTTTTTGCTTCTTCCAATGTATCAGTCGTTGTAATAGCTAATTCTTCCACAAGTTGTGGTGCAAGTGTCTCTACCAAGAAATTGTGTTGCTCAACATAATCGTCAAGTGCTACTATTTGTTCAAATAATTTGTTTATGTTCATCGTCTTGAACCTGTAAAGATAGTTGGAACTGACTGAATATTTAAATCTAATGCATTATTGTTAATATCAAACAAATCTGTTTTAAATATCAAACTTGACGTATTTGCCGCATCGTTTGGAATCGTAACGATAACTTCGTCGGGGCTAAATGCATACTCTTCCGCAACCTTTAATGAAATATTTGCAAATTGCCAGAACCCATTATTTACTACAAATCGTAATCCAGCACTACCACTACGTGGAACTGTAAAATTAAACTGTTTATTTGGGAAATATCCTGCTTTGCCCGTAGTGGTGATTGAACCTATTTTTTGACCAAATAGATTATTACCAGCGATAGCGGAACCAGTTATATATACGTCTGTATTATAGGCACTTGCTGTGTATGCGAATGCTCCAGATGTAGTATATACATAACTATCAAATTTTAGTGTATACTCAGATGTTGGAAATAAAGCAAATTCTTCTCGTGTTCCTATAAAGTAGCTACTTGTAGCAGTGACCGCATATCCTGCATCCAAGATATTACTATCATCAAGACTTAAACTAATATGCGTAGATGCATTTAACGTATCATCACCATATGAGGTATCAGGTATACCAGACCCCGTAACATTATGTGCATACCAACTTGCAGTTAATATCGCATGAGTGTTAAATATACCAATTGGTTGTTCTCTATCATCTTGGTCTGTAGAACTGGTTATTAATAGTTCACCTACTGTAGTTGGTGTATCTGCTATGAAACCGAAATCTGTTTGTGCACCTGCTTGCTTACCCGACGCCTTAATTCTAAAGATTTCACCACTAACTGTATCTAGATTTATGATACGAAGTTTCGCAAACGATAATATACTACTGGTTATCAATGTAGAACTTTCACTTATAAAACTGTAGTTAAGTGAGGATGTGATTGATTTTGCAGTTCTAATATACGTGGTAGATGACGCTGTATATAATGTTTCACCTATTTCGTATTGTCCATTTCTTACTGGTGTAAAATTAAGTATATTATTATCTGTCGAGCTAGTAATATTTACATCGGTAAATGACCGTGATGCATTTAAATGAGAAAGTGGTAAATCTACGGATGCTGTGTGGTTTGAAAGTATCTGTATTGATTCAGTTGTTGCTGGTATTGTCCCCGTATATTTACGTTCTTGTAAACTAAAACTTCCTGTTATTTTTGGTGTTAAATGAAATCCTTTGAACGCACTACCACTATTAAGAGTTACTATATAACCACGTTGTTTATTTAATACATTTTTTGGTGTTAATGTAATTTGACCTATAGGATTATTGATACGAGATTGACTGAGTAATGAACCTGTCAATAGTAATTCACTTGTAATAATTTCAGGTTGTCTTTTAATTCGTATTGGTGTGTTGTTTCTTGCTTTTGGTTCTACAATGAGTTTCTTTTGCCAACGTAAATTAACACGACCTTGCCAAATATCAGGTATAGATTGTCCGTTTGCTAAACGTCTAGCAGTTCCTAATATCGTGAGAATAGCTGGTCCTCGTGGTGTGTTTTCGTATATTTCAACTACCACCACACGTGACCCTGCTTCAGAAAAATTACGTATAGCTTCTACATAAATACTGTTTCCATCAACGTCTAATATTTCAATTTGAATGGTGGTGTTTGGTTCCAGTAATCCTGTTCCAGTAACAAGAAAAGCGTTCTTACCACCAGTGAAATAACTATCTAATTTTTTTATATTAAAATACACAGATTCCTGACTTGAATCTTCAATCAAGACAGGTACCTGGTTTAAAAATTGCTTTCCTAATGCTTTTCTAGTTCGTGCCATAGTTTCTCACCGTAATAACTACTCAATATAAATAGTTATCACGACTGAATATAGGAGAATCCGTCCTCTCTTTTTATCTCAATTAAGTTGTCTACCATATCTCTGACCACATCCAAATGACTGATGACGATAAGGAAATCAAATTGAGCCTTTAAGATACCGAATAGGGTATGCATCGAAGTCATATTCTCGGCGTCTAATGTCCCCAATCCTTCATCAATAATCAAGAAGTTGGACTTTGGAAGGTTCGAAGCGTTCATCAAGGCTACACGGATTGCCAGACTACTAATGAAGCGTTCCATCCCAGATGAGTTTTCCAGCGGCCATACGCGGTCATAATCGTAGTTTAACTTACCGACGATGTTCTTTCCATCCACTTCGAGTGAGATAGTGAAGTCCACAATCTGACTTAAAATATTATTTATTTCAGCTTCGATGTTCGGGATTGCCTTACTCATCAAGTCATATGGAATACCATCACGACCCACCGCTTCCATATAATACTTGTACGCCTCGTAGGTTGCTTCTAACTCCTCAGCTTCCTTAATCTGGTTCATAATGTCTGTCTTGGTGGCTTCTAATACTTTAATCTCACCATGCAAGTCACGGACAACCTTTTCCATGTGGTCGGCCTTCTTTTTAGATGTAGTGATGTCGTATTGGATATGGTCAATACGTTCATCTATCTCAATATTATATTCTATATTTTCTTTGTTTGACCGATGGAGTTCAATGTCCTTTTCCACTTGCTCACGCTTGCGGTCACACTTTTCGATGTTGGTCAATATCTTTTGGATGTCAAGTTCAATCCCACTTGCCTTTTTCTGGAGTTGTTGGACTTCACTCTGTATCTTCTCGTAGTATGCACAGAGATTAACCTTTTCGACCAGTGGTTCCATCTGCTGTTTGATTTCTTCGATAGCAGCTGTTTGCTTGATTCGCACCTCTTCCAACTCCAACAACTCTTGTGCTACTTGTTGTTTATCAGAAATGATTGTTTTATTGTTGTCAACACAAACATCACAATCTGGATTGTATTTGTAACTATCAAGTTTGATTTGGAACTTTACCTTTTCCCCAATCTTCGAGGTGGTTAACTTCAAGGCATTACTACCCTTATTAAAGAGGTCAGATAATCTATTATATTCTTCAACAGAGTTCCGAAGTTCTGGAATATTTGCATCTACTACTTCCTTTGTTTTCTCTGCGATTGTATCGTGAATATATTGTAATCGTCCTTCTGCTTCACCCTTATCTTCTTCGTAGGATGCCGCAAGGTCAACCACCTTATCCTTCGTAGATAAGAGGGTATCAATATCCAACTCAATATTCGGAACAGGTCGTTTTTGTTCCTGTAATCCCTTTAACTTCTCGTAGAGGGTTTCCTGTTCCTGTTTAATGTTAGAGAACAACCCTTCTACCCGTTCGTGTTCCTCACGGGTGGCATCCAACTTACTCTGGGTATCGGATAATGTCTGAGAGAAATCGACCTTCTTAAACTTACGGAGTGCCCCAGAGATTTCCTTCATCTCGTCGTTGGCGGTGTCACATAACTTGTCAAAGATACTTAATCCCATAAACTGGATAAGTAGGTCTTTACGTTCAGAGTGGGACTTGTCAATGAATAACGCATTACTATTCTGACTACTGAGTGCCGTTAGGACGAAATCTTCATAGGTGCCGACATAGTTACGGATATTGGCATTGGTATCACGGCGGTCCTCACCATTTAACGACTCGTGGGTTCCATCCTCGTTTTCCCGCCAGAATGAGACATCAACCTTGACATCACCCGTCTTTTTACGGGTACCTGTTCTACGGATATAGAAGATTTCATTGTTGATTTCAAACTTTAACTGGCAGGTAAAGGTATCCTTACGATTATTCATTATATGGTCACCACGGAACGCACGTGGAGTCTTATCGTAAAGGGTAAAGATGAGGGCATCCATTGCGGAACTCTTACCCGATGCGTTATTGGCAAAGATACCATATATACCCTTCATCTTGCCAAAGTTGATGATATTGTCCTCACCATACGAGAACATATTCGAGAACTTCAGTTGAAGAGGGCGCCAGTTCACATTACGGGAATGGTCATCGTGATTGATTTGAGCATTAAGGTTCTTGTTGACATCCAAGATTTTGTCCATTAACGGCTTGTCAATCGTATCGTCATATTGTCGTTCTAACCAATCTTGGATAAGTTGGTTCTGGTTGTTGATGTTCTGGACATCTACAATCTCAATCCCACTCTTCATCTTTTCTTGATTGGTATTGTCGTATCTGGACTTGTTGATACTTAACTCAATAATGTTGTATTGCTTTCGTAATACCGCCGTCAACTTCTTGACCGCAGAAGTATCAAGGTTCCCCGTGAATATGCGCATACGAACATTCTTCGGGACATCATTCAATACAGGTACCTTTCCACCCTTCACCTCTATTGTGTAGTAGCCATAGTTGTTTGGAAGTGGACGGAACTCGAACGAACAACTATTCACATCCCACATGCACCATCCGTGATTATCGACACTTTCCCCGTGGTTCTGTTGGATAAGTGACGATGCGTATACGACGATAGGTTTCTTGCTTTCTGTGTCTCGTTCTTGCAATACTTGATGTCTATGAATGTCTCCAAGTAAGACCATATCGAACCCGTTGAATGCCGAGACTTCGACATGTCGGTTCGTAATGGTATATCGTGCATCCGTAGTTGCGCCGTGAACAGGTCCGTGATAGAGAGCCACCTTACGACGAGAATGACAATCCTTGTGGGACGGCCACTTCTCCTTGTCATCAAGAATGGAGTATACGGCAAAGTCGGTGTCTGCAATCGTGTAAACATCAGAGTGCTTAAAGTAATGCAGGTCTTTGTGATTGATACTATCGACGATAGGGGTCAAACTATCCAATCGGTTCATATTGGATAAGTTGAGGTCGTGATTACCTGCGATAATAATGGTCGGTGCCATGTCAGCTAACGTCTTTAAGAACTGCGTAGCCATCACCACCATCTCAGGACTCATATCCGTCTTAGCATGCACGATGTCACCAGCAACAACAATAACCGAGTCGGTCAAATCTTCTTGACGCAACTGGTTATAGAGGGTCTGGAAACATTCGTTGTATTCGTCGTGTCGCTTAAATAATCGAATATGAATATCTGCGAGGTGGACTATTTTCTTTAGTTTATTAAATGGGACACTTATATTCATGCGTTTGATAACCTATTTTGTATAAAGTCCTTAAAGGTAGTTGCCTTCGAGTCATTGATAAACTCCCAGGTCTTTTGGAACCCAAGGTCAGCGGCGTCACCACCACTCACCGACACCTGTGATACTTGTATTCCGTATGCCGACAACTTGCGTTCCAGCTGTATTGCTTCCGTCTTTGCATCATCATCAAGAAGAATATATACTCTCTTGACACGATTTTCAAGTAGTTTGACTTCCAACTTCTTCGGTATAAACTTCCCCAACATCGGGATTGCATTACGACGAACCGCCAGTGCATCAAACACTCCTTCCACCAACACAACAGGTTCGTTCCAGTTGATTTGTTCCTCGAATACTACCACATTCTTCGAGACTGGTGGGTTCTTATATTTCATACCCGAGTCGTGATATGCGCGGGCAATAAAGTAGTTGAGTTTCCCATATACATCATAGGACGGGACAATGATACGACCACCATAGGTGCCTGTTTCACAATATCCCATACGATACCTGATGATGTCATACCCCGTAATACCACGCTTTTTTAAATAATTGATTGCGTGCTTGTATTCAAAAGTATTGATTGGTTTCCAAAGAGGTTTGAACTCATACGGAAGGTGAAGCTCTACGACTTCATCTGGGTCAGTATCTACATAACTCTTAACATCATCTTCGTTGAGACACTTCTTTAACTCTTTGATTTGTGCTGGTGAGACATCCAACTTCTTGAACAATCCAATCAAATGCCGACCACGTGCTCCACAGACCCAACACTTCCATTTGTTCTTAACAACATTCACCGCAAACTTCTTATTGTGATGATGGCAGAATGGACAGGAGAAGTAGTGCTCCCCCTTGCCCATTTGCTTGTAATCACCGAGTATTTGCGATAACAGAGATATTAGGTTCATACGATGAAAACTAACATCTCTTTATCAAAAAATCAAGTGTTGATTTATTAATTTGTATTTTTTGGTTTAGTCAACTCAAAGAAATGGTCTGCGGGTATAATCGCATATGTTTTCGTATTGTTTCGTTTAAAGAATACGACTGGATAGGTATTTTCTTTGGTATTATCTTCTGCTTGTTCAAGGGCGGCCCAAATATTCACCTTTTCTTGGTTTTTACATTCAGGAGAATACGGAAACACTTTCCGAGCAGCTGGGGACAGCTTGATGTCTGTCCCCGAATCACCCATCAATGTAGATACTACATCGTCAGGTTCGAGCTGTGGAAAGTGTTCTAATATTAAATCTCGTATTGCATTTTGTAACCGTTTACCCTTGTTCTTTGCACTTCTGGGTTTCATCGTAACCTCGTCTATATTAGACGTTATATGTTAATATTAATCCTGGTGCTGCTGCTTGTTGTGTCTTATATTGTTGTTCGTTATTTGTTGCTAGATATCTGTGAACTAATTTTGAGTCGTAATTTTTACGAACCGAATCGTTTGCAAATCTATTGTACGAATCAAATGCATTATCTTCAGTTGTAGCTGCCCCAGCTGGGTTTCCTGTAAATTTTGAATTTTGTGCACCGTCTGATTTTCTAAATCCTGTTACACTCAAGGTTGGTCTAAATGCATCAAACCCAGTTTGATAAGTATTACCAAAAAAATCAACCGAGTTAGATTGAATAATTTCTTCTCTACCTTGCGTTAAATCAGATTGATTACGAGCACTGAACTCTTTTGGATTTGCTGTATTTGGTGAGTGTGCACTTAATTTATTTAATCTATCGTACTTTTGTCTATTTTCTAATAGTTCTACTAACTTTGACATACTATGTTCTCCACATTAGGTATCAAACTTTACAATAAAAGTTTGGTCTACGTTTTTCGTTCTTGGTACTGGATTTGCTAACTTTGCCATAGCAACCAAATTGTAATTTTTGTCGTATAATCCAATCGTTGTAACATATGGTGTTAAACTTCCGGAATCAAATAGTTCTGATAGTGCTTGTCCTACTACTAAACTTCCCGTTCCGTTAACTTCTACATAATTTTGTGCAACTGCCGACGAAGATACATTCGGTTCATAATTTGTGTATATAACAGTTTGTGAAGCCGATACATACGAACCAGTAACTACTTTATAGTAACCTATTGTGTGATTAAATACAGATGCGTTAAATTCTGTTGGTCGAATTTTACACACTACAGTGTGTTCTGTAATTGTATATGACGATGTGTAGTTTACGTCTACTGGTAAGAATGGTGCTAACTTTAATCCATTTGTAGAAATAGATTGTGAAGGTGATGTTTTATTATTTTTTACAGTTGCGATACCATGCTTGTAAAAAACATTACCCACCACACTACCAGTATTATTTACATATAATCGACCATAACCATCATCAAGAATTGGAGACGACCCAGATACTCTAATACTAAAACTACCTGGTTTTATTCCGTCCCCCACCGATTGGTTTGCTATATTAAAGACATACAGCGATTGACTTGGTGTAAATTTATTTACAGCTATAGACGATGTACCATATTCCACAATTGATTGTGAAGAATAAAATGCACGATTTAATAAACTGTACAACGGATAAGAATATATACCGCTACTAGAATTGAGATAACCTAAATCAAAATCACTGGTTTGTTGATACTTCCAATCATCGGAAGGTTGGTCAGCAAAATCAATTGTTACATATTCTGTATTCGTAAATGACCCAGAGGTAATTGTATAACTCTGGGACACATACGCTACATAATCATTTTTAGTATATCCATCCGTGTCGAGAGGTTTTACTGCTCTCATAGAACCTCCCTTTGTTCATTAGAAGTCAAGACGAACGCGGATTAATGCTTCCTTGTCAAATGACTTTTCTAATGGACGACTGAGTTTTGCAACTGCTAATAATTCATTCTTACCATTATATAATCCAATACTTGTTGCGTATACTCGTGGGTCTTGTACGAAGTCATCGTTCAAGATTTGACCATTTGTATTGTTGTAGAATGTTGGATTATTTGTATAGTTAAAGTCTTTATTTCTTAAACGAACGAAATAATGTGTTGACGAAATTGTTTCTGCTGAACGTGCTTGGAAATCTGCACCCAACTTGATTGAACGAAGTAATCCATCGTGTGCACGTTGTTCACGACCAGCACCACTGTTAGTTGTTAATGAACCTGTAAATGGTGCAAATGGAACTACAGTGTTAGTAGTATCATATGTGAAATCTTGTGCACCAGCGTTACCACAACCAAATCCAGCTGATGCGGATTCAAAACCAACGGTTGGAATGATTGCATCTGGATTTAATACGATGATACCCAAATCTGGATATACAAGACCAAATCCCTTACCTGCTGCTGATTGACTGGTTAGTACTGTACTACCACTTGGACCTGTTAATGATCCCGATGCTACGTTAAATACACGACCAGACTTACTGGTTTTTGACTTTGCACTTAATGTTTGACCACTATCGTCAATAAATGTATATTTACCTAACGATCCAGATAATGTCAAGAGCCAATTGCCTGGGTCAAGTTGTTCACGTAGTCTTGCGCGTTGAACATTAATAACATAAATGTGGTCTGCGTTTGTGTTACCAAATGTAAATAAGTCATCCGATGGGTCTAACAAAATGTTCTTATATTGTAGATATGTTGCTTTAGTTGCTAATACTGCCAAGTCATCTTGTGCTAATGTTGGAGAACCACCACCAGAAATATGACCGTATGCTACAGCAAATTGAACTTCTGCTGTGGTATCGGTTGCTGGGTTCTTATCATATGCATCAAAATAATATTCACCACTAGCAGAAATCTGTGTGGTTGATGTGAAGAGTGTAGTCAAACTACCTGTGTCACCAGACCACAAACCAGTTGTTACCGTGGTTTGGTTCGCTGGTACTACATCTTCATCAATGTTAAATGGGACGAAAGTTCTAATTGCCATATGTTAAACCCCTATTATACTGTTGGCTTAGCAGCCACAGAAACGGTGACCGTCTTGGTTGCACCAGTAAGATTGTTTACAATTGTTAATTGTGTTGTGCGGTCAACTGTTAATTCCTTGGATGTTAAGTTGAAACTAAATCCTTGGACAACAACTGCGTTAGCAGATGTTGCTTGGTTGACTTGGAAGAATGGAACTGTTGTTCCAGCTGCCAATGGTTGGTTGGTGGTCAACGTTGCTACGTTTCCATCATAAAGAATTGCTGTGTAACCAGCGGTTGCAAGTTCTGCGGTTGTGGTTGGACTTACTACAACCGAGTCGTTGTAATTAAGTGAGTATGCAGAAACACCCAATGAAATAACTGGAATTTCCTTGGTACCTCTGTCTAATGAAACAAGCTTATAACGCATTGCTTGTGTTTCATCAGGAGAAGCTTCAAGAACTGGCATACTTTCAATGATTGAACCATAGTATGCAGAACCAAGTGGGTGAGAAGTAGTATATAATGTGTAATCTACTTCGTCATCAGCCACTGCAAACTGAGTGATTTCGAATTCACTTCTTCCCTTGGATAGAAGTTCTCTACCCTTTTTCGTTAACACCGCATCAACTGTGATTGTTGATTTGTTTAGATATCCCATAATTTGTACCTCTCCTGACGTAAATTGTCTAATATAAATATGTTATAGTTTGGTTTTAGTTCACATTTAGGTTAATTCCACCCAAATTATCTTCTTCTTGGAGGATGTTTGGAGATACCGTAATCGTGGTACCTGCGGTGAATGTGACCTCAACTGGTGAACGTCCATCTGTTGTTGTGTCTTGTGTTTGTAGACATCCCACATAATTTCTACGTTTTGTGGCTAAAAGTGTGTCTCTATAAAACTTATAATGTCTTGGTAGATATCCAATTGGAAGTTCGATAGGTGCTTCAATAGCGAAGTAATTAAATGTTACGATAAATCCATTACCGTAGGTATTACCACCCAACTCGTCAACTGTATAATAAATAATAGGGCTTGATGCCAGACCAGTATCATTGTTTACTAGAGTTACGGGTGGGTACAATCCAACATTTTTACTAACCGACCCAGACTCAAACTTCATATCGAATAGAACACCGTGGTCACCAGTTGGTTCTATACCAAATACTCTGTTTAAATCTGCATCACGTTTGTCAGATCTATCATACAATCTAACTCGTATATTTGGTGCTGGTGAATCACCAACACCAACATTTACAGAAAATAATGACGCAATCGCCTGTAAACGAATAAGACCTGTTTCTCTAGTGTTTGCAGAGAATGAACCGAAACTTAACTTTTTAGAATATCTACCAGGTGTAACAATTGGTCTACTTACCAATACTCGTGTTATTGGTAGTGTAAATACCGATTCATCACCTTGTGCCTTATTAATATCAAAAATAAGACGATATGGTGTATTAACTGCTTTCCCACGGTAAAATACAGGTGCCCATCTATTTTTGTCTTGTGATGGGAAATTATATGATACCGATGGTGCGTCTTGGGCAATATATCTAAATAGTTTACCATTTGACGTTTTAGCTGATCCTGTAGCTCCGAGTTGAACTACTACATCGTTTCTACCATACTGTGTTCCAAACGACCACGTTGCTGCCGCACCAGTTAAGAAATTTAGTTGGTTTTGTCCTATAATTTCTTTATACACAGTTTCAAATGAGTAAATACCACTATCTCTAATAAAATAACTAGTAACTCCCAAATCATCAAAATCCGCAGTTGGTGGAATGACATTAATTAAACTTGCATAAGTAAGATTATCATTAGTACCAATAATATCATTGATATCAATAATGTTTCCTGGTTTGTACTTTACCGCAGCTTGTCTTGCTTCAGTTGGTGTCATACCTGCGTAAGTTTGCAAGTAATTAATATAACTTAATTTGTCAATATCAGAATCAAATACATCGTATTGTGATTCAATAGAACGTGATGTATATGGATGGAATGCTGGCCCTTCATAATAGCTGTAGTCACCTAACATTACTCCACCAGCGTTTTCAATCGTAACACCATCTAATAATCCAGTAAGTATTTCTCCTTGTGGCATTGATGAGGTCATAAACAATGGTTGTGCATTATACGTGTTATGATAATCACCAGACGGAACAATTAATGAACTTGTTAATTCTGTGGTAAACGTGTTGTTTGAATCCCCACGTAATACCATTTCATCGTTCATATTAAGAGCTGTATTATAATCCGTAAAGAATGCACTTTGACTTTCACGTGCTCTAATATTAATTGTAGTTTCTGTTGATACGGTTATATCAAAATCACGTACATAAGTTTTTTCTGTGTTTGCAAACGTGCTATTTCTTCTTGTATTTGCACCACTTAATTTTACTGGTTTTTCAAATGTAACTTTTTTATGTTCAAGAATATTTGGTTCAATGACAACACCGGAACCTAGTACTGTTCTTGCTGGTATTAATTGATTTGCTTGTTCAAAAAGTGTTGGTGCAAGTTGGTCAAAAAAGCGAACAAATTGTGCAATATTTACTGTTGCATTATAGTATTGTTTGTAATAATTTTGTATTGCTTCAATACCTTCGTATTTTGATTTGTATCGTGGATTAATACCTACAAGTCCACGTACATCAATATTACCTAGTGAACGAATTAATAGATTGTTGACTGCATCTGTCGGTGATACAAAAAATCCAAGATATTTTTTTGTTTGCTGTTGTTGTCTACGAGTTTCGTTATCAACGATACTTTTTGTTCTGTGAAGAACCAGTCCACCGTCGGTAGATACTTCTGTAAATACAGGTGGTGGAGCTATCAATATATTATTACTACCGTATGAGTATGCCCCAGCGTTTGTTGTATATTGTTTAACTTTTCTACTTACACGAGCCATACTATACGGATATGATGTCTGACTTACAAACCCAACCGCCACAACATTTGTTAAGTTTGGTAACAATGGTAATAGTGGGTCGGAAGCACCGTCTTTATTTCTGTACGGTGATTCGTTTGCGATACTTCCCGAAGAAAGATTTTTTGGTGTGTGGAACGATAATCTTACCCATAAGTTTTCAACAGGTGACGTATAAGTATTACCGACAAAACTTCCTGGGTCTAATACTTGTTCATAGAATCGTTGATTTGTGATGCGTTCTCCCCACACACGAACTTCGTCAACAAATCCGTTAAAGTTGTTTAAACTTAATGAACCAGATCCACCAAGGAAGAAATTTTGGGTAGCTTTCCATGCGTCACGTAAGTATGAACCAGTGGTACTCATACTTGATGAGTATAAAATTTCTTCACCATCAGAGTGTGCTACTAATAAATCTACAGAATTTACATTATAACGAAGCATTACATCATAGTAATCTTCACTATCAAACATATCTGCATAACTACTACTGAGTAACACTTCACCTATTGTGTCTTTAACAACTACTCGTCCATATGGTGACGATGCTGATGGATATGTTTGTAATTCTACTGTCCACGAACCTGAAGGTGTTCCTGTATCTCCAACACCCAACGTGGTGTTTACTTGTGTAGGATTATTAAATCTAAATTGCAACGTGTATGTTTCACGTTGAGAAGCACCACTCATAGGTAATACTAGATATGAACTGGTATTAAAATTTAATGCGTTAGTTACTTCGTCAAATATCTCATAGCTACCAGTACTCGTTGTATCTGTTTCACGAATGCCAACAACTTGTTCATTTAATCCAAAAATACTAAGTAACGCTTTAAGTGAATTTACAGTACCACGTGTTTTATTGAGATATGGAGCATTATGTAAGAAACGCTTCCAAAGTTCTGTAACTTGTTCACGTTTCTTTGTTAATGATGTATCTGTGGTAAAACTATATAACGATGCTGCTGAATCAGGATTGGTCAATGATAACCCGAACGACTTTGCAACTTCCCATACTAAATCTTGCGATAATCCTTCCGTAGCATTTACTTTTCTGTCGTAAATATTTGGTAATTGATCAATATATGATTTAATGTTATCAAATAAGTGCCCAATCATTTGTGTAAACTTAATAAATTCTTGTGAGTTTACATCGTCTACTAGATATTGCGGTATTGCATTTGATAATAAGTTTACATTATTTTCATCATATCTTCTTGCAATATTAGATTGTATTTCGTACCAATCAGCTACTTGTACGCTAGATGGTGGGTACAAGTCTCCATTTGAATTTTTCTTTGGCCAAGTGCCATCGACATTATACTCTGTTCCGCTTAATTGCCAGTACACACTTGCACTATATGCACTACCTGATTGGTTGAATAGGTATCGTTCATATCCATCAAAACTACGGATAATATTTTCTATTTCAAGTGCAGCAACTTTAGCACCCTCTACAAGATATACCGCAGCAGAAGGTAGTGCATCCACTGCGTATATTGTTAAAGTAGACCCAGAAGATACTGTTGCCGAACCTGATTCATCAATTAATACTGGACTTGCTAATGTTGTATCTTCATAAAAAATAGTTGGTGTATCAATAACGGTTTCAGAAAATCCAAATATTGATCCTGTAGTTCCTGTGGCGTAGAATCTAGATTTTGTTTCCAGTTCACGTATTTTTGTAATTTTTTGTTTAAATGCATCCAATCGTAATTTTGCAGAACTATATGTGACGAAATTTGCGTAGTCTGTATAATCTATATTAAGTTCTGCGGAACGATAATCGTCGGTATACCATTTACGTAGTAAATTGTCTTGGAATGTAAATCCACCATATTGATCTTCTGATCCTGTTATGTCTATTCCAATGCTTGATAACGTCTGATTTGCAACTCTACGATTTTGAACGTTTAGTAATTCAATATCAGAGCTACCAATGTTTGTTAAATCTGTATTTTTAGTTCGTAATACTACCGATGTAGTATCTGGTTGTGGTGGTGCGTCTAGTTTGATTGTATCTACAACTGTATTTACTACTTCACGACTTAAAAATACTCTATTACCAACATCCAAATTAAAATCAAGTGGTGTTAATAGTTTGACTAAAAGTTTTGTGGAATCGTTTGGGTCCAACTTCCAATTAGTAATAATACGTTGCGTATCATCACCAAAATTCAATAATGTTTTTAGAAAACGTTCTTTGTCATTATACGCACGTATTTTAGAATTAACTTGACTGGTAAGTGCCTTTACCAAAGCAGATCGCAAATCAACTACAACAGGTTCGTACTGTTGTAAATTAGTTTGAAGTGATACTGACTTCTGTGATTGATCTATATCTGCTTCGTAAACTGCTACTACAGTTTTTAATGATTTAATACCAGATGCAAGTGCCATATTTTATTATAATTCTGTGTTGGTGTCGGATATTGTTTGATTTGTTTCTGATACAACTACTCCACCGTTAACCGATTGTCTTTCTGCTTTATCAATAGCTGCCTGTACCTGTTGACGTAATCGTACAAACAATGCTTGTTTTTTCGGCCCACCTCTAACACTAGTAATAGTTGTAGCAGTATCTTGAGATACACTCAATCCCAAAGACCTTGCACGTGAAATTAATTCATCAACATTCGTAGGAGCTAATTCTTTTATACGAGCTACCAATTGTTCTGGTAGGCGTTGGGGTACTGTTTCGGATTGACGTACATTAACAAATTGTTCTTTTACAGGAATTGTGCTTGGTGCCGGATTTGTAAACGATGGTTTTCTTACAAAATCTTCACCTCTATCTGGTGTTCCAGGTATTCTAGCTGCTATTGGTGGAGTTAAAAATACTGTATTTGTTACACCACCGATATTAAATTCTTGTGGGCGTCTTTCTACTGCTCTTGGTGCTGTTAATGTTACACACGATCCACGTTGACTTATTGTACCGGCATTAATATTAATCCAATTACCATCTTCTGTTTTGTAAAATCCATCTACCGCTACTTCTGAACAGCTATCGGTGCTATATACCGTAGCAGTTGGTGAACCCAAATAGTATGTACCAAGTGCTCCAAATTGAGCACATGCTGTTTCAATACTACTTTGTACTGTACTAAGTGTTAAAACTGCACTATAGCATTTTGGTACAGAAGGTGACGGATTTACTGTAATTGTTGTTTGTTGTACGATTGAATTTCCGTTAGGATCGACTGCTCTAGCAACGAGAGTTAATGCACCTATTCCATCACCAGTTACGTATCTTGTAGTTGTCATAAATAAAATCCTTCTATATTAAATTGCGTTTTGTCCCTGATTTATAAATGCTATTTGGTCAAATTCACCACCCGTAGATACTCCACCAGATGTTCCTGCTGCACTAGTGTCTACTATTGTACCACCAGTTGCCGTTCCAGTTTGTGCTGCTTCGGTCGCTGCTACGAAAGTTGGTTGTTCTTGTGGTGGTGTTACTGGTGGTTGCGTCCTTAGTTCTGCCGGTCGTTTACTAGATATTGTTCCTGTACCACTTGCTATTTCAATTTCTACAGGAATATTTGTTTCTACTCCATCTTGTAGTACTACCGCAGTTAACGGTGAAGATTGTCCTAGAATTAAGGTTGATGGTGCTACCAATCTAATACTATATTCTGTTGCACGTGTTGCGGATAATTGACCAGTTACAGAACCCGCTGATTGATTAAACGCTGTTATGTTTATTTCACCTGGTTGCGTAACAGTAAATAGTACTTTATATGTACCGTCTGATCTAGATTGTACTGTTTGTACACCTTCTTGTGTGTTGTTTGCAGTAAACTGTACATCACCAATATTTGCTACAATACCGTTTCTGTATGTATTTGCTACAACAACTATTCTTTCACCAGTCTTAACTCTTTGTCCTGGTTGTAATACATTACCTGCGGAGTCAGACACCGTTACTATTTGAATTGAGTTTACATCAGGTGGTAGTTGTTTGGTGTACTGAATTGTAACCTCTGCATTTTGTCCTGGTGCTACGTAAATTTCACCACCACCAACTGGATTATAATTTACTCCTCCAGCCGTTACAACATTTGGTGTAATTGTGTAATTACCTGCTGGAATGTTGTTAAATGTCGTTGTTTGAGTTATTGATTGGTTTATACCAGATATTGTTACACTTGCTCCTATATTTCTCGTCATACCATTAACAATAACTGTTAAGTTACCTGTTGTTGGTACTGGTGCTCCTCCAACAGGAACTACAACTGCGATATTTGATGCAACAATTGATAATCCTTCGGTACCCAAATATTTGGTTGGGGTTAACAATACAGCTTTTACGTTTGCTTTTGTAACTCCAGGAGTTAACGCTTTGACAATACCAGTATTTTCGTTTATTATAAATGCACCCGCTCTATTATTTTCTAAACTCCACCGGAATGTAGCGGGTTCCGGTACATCGTCAACATACAACACTGCACTAAACTGTGTTGTTTCGCCAACTTCGGACAAAGTAAAGTTTGTTGGTAAAATTTGTATACGAGAAATAATTTGTCTTGGAGCCTCTGGTAGTTCTGGAGCTGGAGGTGCTACTGGTATTTGTGGTATTACCACAGGATTTGCAGAAACAGCGATGTCAAGTGAACCTTCAAGTGTTCCCGCTGGGTACACTTCTAATTGATTTGTATCGTATTCTACTGATACGGTAATACTTTCATCTGGTTGCAGCTTAAATGCACCTGGGGTTACTACTACCCCGTCCAAATTTGATGTTATAACCGCCGATAGAATATAATTTGGTGCCGAATTTCTAGCTACAAATGTACGAGATTGTATACTACGAGTTCTCAACTTGTAAGTATTTATCAACTGTGTTGTATCTAGTATTAAATAATCTGCCGCGTTAGCCATATATTACCCCAATGCCAATGATGTTGCAAATGTGTCTGCAACCAAATTAGTTTCGTATCGTACTGTGTCTTGCGTATATAAATTTAAATTAGTATTTTTAAGGACATTATCTATTGCCTGCGTTAATAATACTGTCATCTCATCTTCTTGTAATCTATCAAATTGCTTAGAATTCTTTGTTGTTGACAACAAGGCAACCATCTCATCATAAATAGAACCAACTAAAAATTCTATAGTAAAATTTAAGTTTTCTGGAGCATCTGGTTGTAAATCTGCTAGTTGTCCTATAATGTCTGGATTTTCTGCGATAAGTTGTTCTACAACAGTATCTATAAATCCCTGAATTGCAGTTCTTGATGTATCAATTAATGTTTCTATTTCTGGATTTATTTCTACACCAGTACCTTGTTGATTAACCCCAAGTGTATCTGCAACTAATCCTGCTGCAATTACCCGAGGAACTGATTGTTGGACAAATTCAAATAATTCACTTTGTTCTGTGGTTGTAACCGTATTGTTAGTAAATCCCAATCGTAATTCTGTTCTTGATGGTGATACTTCTTCAACAATCATTTTTGGGTCGGTGTATGATCCAATTTCATCTGAAAAAAAGTTTATAGATACATTATAGTTTCCCGGAGGTACTAGTAAACCAAGTTCTTGTTGAACTCTGGTCATATCTATAATAACTTTTTCATCAGTAGTTCCGTCTGGTAGTGCAATAGTTTTTGCCGATATTATTCCTGTACTTACTGGTATGACTACCGACCCTACTAGACTATTTGCTGTATCATAGAAATGCATTTCAATTGTATCGTCTGCATCAAACCCAAATTGTCCAGGAAGTCTACCCTCCAAAATATCTTGGTCGGCATCCGATTCAGCAATACGTGATACTGGAAATGATCGTGGGTTATTAGGAATAACCTGAACGAAATTATTTTGATTGGGCATTAGTCACAATCCTTATTCAATATTTTTTCTAATTGTTCTGATGTTTTTCTAAGTACTTTTAGATAATCATTTTTTCTCATCAATGTGTATCCACGAGGAATGACCAAAGCACCTGCAGCACTAGTTGCTACACCCCCAACAATACCTGCTGCTGTGGTTCCTGCTGCTGCGATTAATCCACCAGCCAATCCTCCTGTAGCTACTGTTGCAACCGCACCAACTACCGCTCCAAGAAATCCTGCACCTTTTGCAAACCCTGCAACTGCCGATCCAAATGCTGCCAATCTACTAATTTTTACAAGTGGTTTGACACCACTTTGTGGATTTTTTAATATTGTAGTGCTTGCTTCTTGTGCAGCGATATCTTCTTTGACCAACTTTAACTTAGCTTCTGTATCTGCACGAGACACCTTACGTTCTTTCTTTTTACCAATACCACGGAATCCTTTTTTACCCTTTGCAACGGTAATAAACTTACATTTACCATCTTCGTCAACACCAGTTTTTGTCGATTCTTCAACTGCTTGAATACCTTCATTAAGTAAATCAATTGCTTTGTTGATTGTATCAATACCTTCAATTTTATCGTTTCCAGGAACTCTTGGAAGTTTCTGGATTAAATCGTCGTATAATACTTCTGGGGTTGGGTCGATAATATCGTCTGCACCATCGGTGACACCCGATGCGTCCGTAATACCCACTAGGTCGAGAGCAGCTAATTCATCTGCTTCTTCCGGAGTTAAGATTGCTGTTGGGTCTGGTTGTTCAGCTGGAACTGCTTCTGCTAATCCTTCTGTAATTGCATCATCAGCTTCGGCAAACAATTCTGGGTCTGCTACTTGTGCTGCGGCGGATAAATCTTCTAGTGCCATTGCTGCTTGCATTGCTGCTGCTCGTTGGTCACGAAGTTGAGTAAGTGTAGGATCTTCTGGTAGTTCTAAATCATCCACTAACTCTCTAAAAAAGTTATCAATTGGTGCGTCAATATATACATCACTTACAACGGAAATAGGATAATATTGTGTAGCAGGTATTTCGGCGTCACCCAATGGTAATTTTACTACTGGAATACTATTTGCTGTGTATTCTACAACACTTTGACTTGGCAATCCCAATACATCTGATTTACTTGTTGCGATTTGTCTTGGAGTAAAAAATTGTGTTTCAGCGGTAAACTGTACAACTTCGCCGGACGTTAGTGGTATACGTAATACTAAGTCTGATGACCCTGTAGTAAAATCTGTTGCTTCTACTGTTGTTTTGTTTATTGCTATCAGTTGTGCCATATCAGTTTACTTCCTTGACCGAAAGTTGTCTGTCCGTTGTCATATTTTGTAGATTTGCTAACTTTTCCATATATCCTGCTCGACGTAATAACTTAAATGTGAGATTTTCTGTCGAGAATTCTCCACCTGTATCTAATCCAGATTGTCTAAACTTACCCAACTTGTCTCTAAATTTTTCAATTTTTTTATCTAATCCAGTAAGTTGACCAGACTTATATTGATTCACTAGTTGGTCAAATATACCAACTATGTGTTTTACCTTAGTCATTACGTCTTGTTCATCGTATACTGGTGTTTCTTTTTTTGGTTCCTTAATCCATTTGTTTTTCAATACACTATACAAACCCGTTGCAACGTGAGGTGAGCTTGCATCTTCTGCATAAACTTCGACATCATATCCCTTGATTGTGATGTCGTGCTTATCATTCCATTTTGACTTTGCTAACAAGAAAAATTGTGATAATATTTCCTTGTCTTTACCAAAATCAAATAACAAATGAAGGTCAACATCGGAGTATTGTGAGTAGTTATAGTTTGCTAAACTACCAGTAAATACAATGTCTTTGACCTTTGGTTTATTTTCGAGGTCAATACTATCGTAGAACTCCTTTGCAATCTTCATCAACGCTGCACGAATAGTTGGATTAAGCTTGTTATTAGATGTCCAGAACTCTCTATTCAAGTCTGGTTGCACCTTAAACGTTTTAATCAAATCATCGAACGACATTACTTCACCAAGAAAGTAAATATTTCTGGAATGGTGGTGGTATCCTCACTTCCGTTATTTATTTCTAAATTTACAGCGTAGTATCTGTTTTTGTAAAGTGGTGATGTATCCAATACAAAATATGACCCAGTTGCATCACAACTCAACTTTGCAAAACTATCTGCTGGATATATTGTTGTACCTGCTTGTCTATCAACTACACTAAAGTATGACGATGTTGGTAAATAATATCTACTCGTGTATCGTAATGTTGAATCAAAATTTTTACGTGGATACTTATCACGTACTACAAAACGAATTTTTTCTTTTGTATTACGAATATACGTTTCTTTTGCATTCTTGGGAACAACTTCGATATCTGTTGTATTTGGTATTACTTTTAACGAACCAGTTGAAAATGTTGATGTGTCCCACGCAGCTTCCAAAACTGGTGCGTGGATGGTGTGTGTTTGTTTTGAGAAGAATTTGATATTTCCTTCATTTACGTAATCTGCTTCTGATGCAGATGAAAATTTAACTATAAATCCTTTAAAATCTCTATTATTAACCAACACGTCTTGCATTATGTTCGATACATCAACACGTAAATCTTGCATTGGATATTCATTTAATATAACACTGGTTGATGGTGATGCGTAATAATCACCACCCAAAATACTCCACGACACACCCGCTGATGCATTACTACCACTCCACGTTGCACCATCACGAGGATTTACATTTTGTTGAACGAAGTATCCACTACCTTCTATCCACGAACCAGAAATTTCGTATATTTCTAGTTGTTGCGAATATGGCATTTTTTCTGCATTTGCAATCTTCAAGTTAAGATAAAATGATGCCGTATCTGGAATTGATCCACTTGTTGGTAATGCAAAATTTACCAATGTACGTGCGGCACTGGCGCTATATGCTATATCTAAATCTTCTGGTTTTGCTACTTTACCTACCTCTATAATTTCATCCAGTCCAGCGTTGTTTAGTGGATATCTTTTATAGATAGTGGTATCTGCGGATGCGGTTAATATTAATCTCATTGTCTTGCACTTCCTACGATATCATCTTCTGGGTATCTAACTTCAAAGATGCATGGGTCAAGTGATGGATATACTATTCCATCAACGGTCGCGTCTGTGATGTCATAACGATATGGTTGATAATCTCTACCATCTTTAAAGAAATACTTATTTACTATTTCTACAAAATTTACACTCTGCACTCCATCTTGTGCTTGTATTAATAGTGCTAAATCACCTAGTCTAATTGGTTGATTGATGTTCCATTTGGTACTATCGAAATACTCTTTAATTGCACCCAAACACACTGCTAATACATCTTGTATATTATAGTTTTTATATACAGTTATATCAAAATTTACACCAATGTTAACAATAAATGCGTCAAGAATGTTTACTTGGTCCGTTAACATTCTATATTGCGATAGATATTGTTGTAAATTTGACTTTACCAAACTGTTTAAGGTTGTAATCTTTTTATTTTGATTATATCCAAGCACATAAAGATTAATTGCGTTTGGTTTTGGAGTATTTATTTCTTGTTGTGTTGATGTTTGCTGCGATTGTATAGTTGTCTGTGAGGCATCTGTGACTGCTAGTACTTTTGCTACTGCTCCGTATTTTGAAGGCATAGATAACACACGTGCTTCGTAATCTCTTCTGGTAACTACACGATTTTGTGAACTGTATATTGCGAGTGCTCGTTGACGAATTTCTTCAACAGTTTCACCATCTTGACCACCTGTTGCTGGCATTTCATTATATACTGTTACCGTTTTTACTATGTCATTAAATAAATCAGTTTCGGTTTGATTGAATTCTGTTGTTCTATTTAAAATATTTAATTCACCAACGTTTACTATTGTTCCTGATGCAACATTACTTGCTACTCCACCACCAGAAAAATATGTAACCGTAAGTGTTGTATTTGCTGGTGCTATACCAAAGTTATCTGTGTTCAACAAATCTGTATTACTAAGTGAAACACTTGCTAATTGTGTACCGTATTCACTATTTGCTACCTGTTGTGAATCTAGATATACGATATCTTCTGATGCGTTTCCTCGACCAGAACCAAATATTACCTGTGTTCTTTTATCTGGTGTTAGTCGTGTGACAAATCTACGTGGAACTGTTCTGTATTTTATAGCGTATGTAGGTGCTACCGATTCACTAACACTTGAAACATAGCTTACTTCTTTGTCATCAATTATTGTATCTTGTGCTAAATAATCTACTTCATAAAATTTATATCCGTCTGCATCAACTACATCACTAATAGCTGTTACATTAACATCACCTATGGTAATTGCAGAAAATTTTTCTGGATCACCAAACGTAAATGTTTCTTGACGAACATCACCCGCAATAACTTTAACTTTTTTAGTTACTAGATACGTTACTGGTAATAATGTTGTAGAATCTAATTGTCTAGGAATTATAGACCTGCCTGTAGGATCTGCAAAATCCACAAGTTCTGTTGTTCTAAATGACACAACATTTGGTGCCTGCGTGAAAACTGTTGAATTCCTATCTATTTTTAAAAAATATGTTGCGTCAGGAATATAACCTTCCGATGCACCTAATGCTGGTACTACTTGAGAAATTAAAACTTCTGCTGTAGCCGGTACTATTGTTTTTGGTTTATATCCTAAAGCTTGTGCTATTGTAATTACGTTTCCTTCTTCTTCAGCGTATGCTAATAAATTTTCTTTAAATGAATTATCCACATAAAACGATAACACATCACCAACATATGCTGCCAATTCCAACATAATCATGCCTGGATTGGCTTCGTTAAAATCTGTCCACGTTGTAGGATAATAATTTTTTACAAACGTAATTAGATCACCCTTAAAGTCAGTAAATGACTTGTTGAGGTAACTTACCTCTTTGGGTGCTACTGATAGTTTATTTAATACGTGGTTGGTTGTAGCCATTTTCTATCTCAAAATTAAATAGTTTGCCCGTTTGAGGTAGTTCTTCTTCCCAAAGAACTTAAAACGTTTGGGTCGGTTTGTGTGTCAAAAATATTAGAACTCACAGTTCTACCAGAAGTAACTAATTGACCAGAAACACTAGTTCCAAGTGTTAGTTCTACCGAATCGGATGCCAATGGGTTGTTAGTAAATCCATATCTGACGTACAATATAATATAATTGTCATTTAAAAAAGTTTCTGTGTTTGTGACTTGAATTTCTTGGAGTACTAGGTATGGCATAAATCTATTTACCGCATCTAGAACATATTGTTTTGCTAAATCTTGCGTGTCACCGTTTTTTTGCTCAAACAATAATCTCCACAGGTCACACCCAAACGTTGGATTGGATACACGTTCACCTTTTTTTGTCAAAATTAGGTTAATAAACTTTGACTTTTCATTTTCTAAAGGGTCCGTAGTAGATTGAAAATATCCACGATTGGTTCTTTGTAACGGAAGTGTTTGTCCTAGATAGACGGTTTTTGCCATACTACTTACTCAATCCCATCTTTTTCATCAAAGCGCTGTAGTCTTTGGTAATGGCCTCTACCGCTGGTTGCACTGATGGGTTGTTTAAGTCTAAACCCTGTGGAATATTTTCTGGTAATCTTATATTACTGGTTGTTGCCGAAATGGTGTCACCGTGACGTTCCAATCCCATCATCGCAGCCAACTTTGAACGGTCAAACTTTGGCTTACTTGGGGGCGCAACAGTTTCGTTAACTTGTTGTGTACCCTTGATTTGTGCCACAGCTTCACCCAAAATGTCAGGAAGAATTCTATTGACTTCTTCTTCGACTATTGTTCTGATGTATGCTTTTAGTAATGTTTTGTCCATTTGTCTCTCCTGATAAAAATAACCGATTTAGCCCCTCTATTTAAATATCAAAAATATATGATTTAGAACGATTTAGACCGTTTTTAGGCAATAACTCCACCACCTTCAGATGCCATTTTAAATGGTGTATACGTTATTGCATTCGATGGGTTTCCAAATGTACCGTCTGCGTATCTAGCTCGTATTGCAATTGTATATGGTTTATCTGTTTCCAAACCATATACCACTATAGGAGATCTTATAGCTTTACGATCACTTTGCCCATCGTCAGGAAGTGCATCGTACCATGCACTAGGCTGGTTTCCAGTTGTTGCTTTGACTTGATACACTTGTATCTGTACTGTAGATACTGTATCATCAAATAATATTTTTGCACTAGTAGATGTACGTGGTCTTATCGCAAATATAACAGGTTTACTTATATTGATTACGATTGGTTTTGGTTGAGAAGAAATACTGGTTGTCCCGTCTGCTCGTATACCACGAATTCTAGCAGCGTAAATACCAGTATCTAGATTAGGTATTACAATGTCACCTGAAACTCTTGGTGGGTTTGCTGCAGTCCACGTATTTCCATTATCTAAACTATATTCTACATTTACTCTTGGATCGCTATTTGATCTTGCATTAAATGATAGTGTTGCAGTGTTACCACTAAGGTTTACATTTAAGTTTGGTCTAGTAACCTCTTGTGAAAATTCTAATTCAGCATCTTTTGGTAGTTGCAAATCCGTTGGAAGTTGGTTTGCAACTCCTAGTATTTGTCGTATTCTTACTTTTTCTTCATCGGAGATAAGCGGACTAGCTAATCTATTATTTAATGCTTCTATTTCAAACACGGACAACTTACGTGGTGTTCCAAATATTGATTGTGATTGGTCTATATCAAATCCTGGTGTTGCAATTGGTGGTGTAGGTGCAGGAGTGGATGTTCTTGGAGTTGCACTAGCCGCAACAAATTGTGAAGTTGGTACTTCTACTTGTGGTGAAACTGAAATTGGTGCTGATGCTGGAACTGAGGTTATCGGAGTTCCCACAGTAGCCGTACTCCTATCGAATGCTACAGCCGACTGCTGTTGTCCTAATTGTTCAAGTCTAGCTTGATTTAAGTTATTAAAATTTTTATATGTTATTGCCAATACTAATTCATACACGTTTTGACCACTTACATTCAATAGTTTTGGTCCACTTGGTCTGATAGTTAACGGTGTTGTATATCCATTAAATTCAGCAGTTCTTCTATTATAAGCAGTTGCTTGGTTAGTAGCTTCTGATGCAGATAATCTTCGTGTAATGGTTGTTACTGTTCGTGTTTCTGCATCTATTGTAAATTCGTCAGCTAATACAGGATTTTGCTGTTGAGTAACTTCATTTGTACTTTGTCTGGCTTCTCGTGTTATATTATTTACATTTTGCGCTTCTTGTAATAAATTAATACCAAATTCTGCTTTTAATACTTTACTATTCATCGTAGCTTGAACTTCTGCTGCTGTCGCTATTGCCGTATTGATAGTACCTATACCTGCGGTAAATTCTTGAGCATTTGCTTGCAAGCGATTTACTGAGGTGGCCGTTAACTCACGAACACGGTCTTGTGGTGATTGTATTACATACAATTTATCTGTTCGTCTATCCTTATATACAGTTCTACCATCAGGAGTTACAACAATACGATCGTTTACAGAATATGACAAATCTCCAAATGCATTTGTTGTACTACCAGCAACTCTACTAGATGGTTGTATAATACGTTGTTCTTCTGGTGTAAGATATAATCTTCTACCCGCGATATCTGCCAATCTAGCTTGTGCTCTAGCAATTGCATTCTTTGCGTTTCTTTGTAATCCAGTATCACCACGTGCAATACGTTCACGTTCACGTTCTGTGACCTGAGTTGTCTTTCTAATATTATCAATAAGTTGTGTTCTTGCTCTGTTAATTGCTTCATTACGTACAGCTTGTCTTGCTTGTAATTGTGCTCGTGCTTCTTTAAGAGCATTTCTTGCTTTGGTTAATCCTTGTTGAATTTTATCTTTGTTTGGGTCAATAATTTCTACACCAGATTGCTGTATAGCTGTGTCTAAAGCTTTTTGATAGAATTGACTGTTTTTTTGTTTTAGAGTTTCAAAGGCTTTTCTATACTTTTGATAGAAATCCCCAATCGTCCAATTCATCCGTGGGAACTTAGGACGTTTTGGGAACCGTAATCGTAAAGATATTTCAGGTAGCTTCAATATTTTTGTTAATGCGTCAAATCCAGTTCTAATTCTAGCTATACTTTGTGGAATATCTTTGAATAAAGCTTTTGTTATCGCTCTTACTGTGTTTTCTATTGTTTTCTTGACCAATAATATCAAGTTCTTTGCAGAAGTGTATGAACGTTCTAACAATTCTATTTTATTAATTACACTAGTCAAAAATGCAGATGCAATTGCATCTGGTCCGTTCACGATTGCATTAAATATACCTGTGTATTTTATAATTTCTTGTTCCAGTCTAGCTGCGAGTGCTTCAAGTTTTGCTTGTAGTTCTCGTAATCTCTTTAAATCTTGCAAATCTTCAACTAGTTTTCTAGTTTTTGGGTCTAGTCCAGCCAGTACTCGTTGTCTTGCATTCAATCCACGAAGAACACCATTTACTCTTCTGTCATTTGCTGTTGGATTACCCCGTGTTTGTATTGCATTTCCTGCAATAGATGGTACAAAGTTTGATAAATTTGTTATGTTTACATTTGACGCTTGTAATCTAGCTCGTATTGCGTCTTGTACACCTTGTATATTTTGCGGAGATGTCTGTGTTACTGTTCCTGGTGCAGTGATTGGACGGAATGTAGATAATGCCACCAATGTTTCTAACGGTACATCCGATGGCACACGAGAAACTGATGCTATTTTCGATACATCATTGGTAGCATTTTGTATATATGACGCAAAGTATGGGTTTGTTTGCGCACTTCTTGTTGCACTTCTGAGGTCTTGTAAAAATGTCATAAATTATAACTTAGAAATAAGTTCTTCACCATACAACTTACGTAGATTTTTTACCCCAGCATTATCTGCTACTTGACTGACTGTGGTAAATGCATCTTGACTACCTCTGGTTCCAAGACCAGTAAGTTGTTTAAAGTTTTGGCTTGGTGGTAAGTCTGATGCAGTAGTTCTGGTATTGGTTTTCATTACAAAGTTATCATTTGATGCCCATAATGGATTAAATGGATCGGGTAATACCATGTATTTTGAAAATACTATCAACATTCTAGCTATCAACGCTGGGTTTACTATACCACTTGGTCCGAGTGTCAGTGGTGAAGTTGACATTAAAGTTCGTAAAAGTTCATACATAAACAACTTTAGTGGTCTTGCCATTACAATTGGTGATGCTTGTACACTTCTACCACCTAAGAATATTTCATTTCCGTGAACTACAATGTTTCTATCACCTGAAATGGTCACATCACGTTTAGTACTAATAATTATATCTTCTTTGGTACTGGTCAAACTTACTGTTTTACCCGACGAAAGCGTTATATTATTTGGAGTAGTTAATGAAACTTGCCCAGATGTATCTAGTGAAATACCATCTTCTAGAGAATTTAAATGTATACCTTTTTTAGCAAATAAGAAAATTGATGTATCTTTTGAATTTAAAATAACTCTATCTGAGTTTAATAGTATAGATGCTCCACCAAATACTGTAGGTTTTTCAAACAACGACGCCAGAAACACATTTGTATTAAAGGTAGCTGGTACTAGTCCCAATATCTGTTTTGATACCATCCATATAGAACTAGCATCAGTGTTTATGGATTCATTCGTTAGTGATTGTGGACTACGATCTTCGTTAGTCAAAGATGTCGCTGGTCCTTGACCAACACGCATAATAATGTTCGGGTTTTGTTCACCCAATGCAGAACGTATCATTTGACTACTTCCAAGACGAATTGAATTACCATATCGTCCTTGGAATAATACATCACCTTCAAATGTTTTTAATGGATTTACTTTTAATGATTTGAAATTCGTTCCTATTTGATTTACATTTTCTTTGGGTTGTGTAAGTACACCAGCAGCTTGTGCACGTTGATTTTTTACACTATTGTCTTGTCTGGCTTGTAGTTTACCAATAAGTGGTGCAGCATTTTCAGTAATTTTTCTTTTTATATTTACTGGACCTATGTAAAAATATGTTGATATAGCTTTGAATACTAATACATACTCACCAATCAAGGGATATGTTGACTGATATGGGAATAAAGGATCTGCCCAGGGTAAATCTTCTCCTTTTGCACCTTTTTCTGTATTTACAAATCTAATCTTTACTCTTCCTACGTTAGCGGAGCTACCAGTTTTACCAGATCTATCATCCGCTTCATTAATTACAATGTCCTCAACTTGTGCAGCTTCATAAATGAAACTGTCCATAATTGCTTGCATTGGTTGAGAACCTGGCGCACCAGGAAGTATGGTTTTTACACCATTTGTTCTTGTTTGTATTCTAGCACCAATGCCAGTAGCCATTACTTAACTCTCTTTGAGATTGCAAAGATATCTTCTTCGATATCTTTTCCTTCATCTTCTAACTTTTCTACTTCCATCTTTAAGTCACCAAGTAAAGCTTGCTTCTCGGCTTCACTTAATAATCCATCAATGGAGTCACCCTTAGAAACTGCCCCCACAAGACGTTGTGCAATCTGTGCTACACGGACTAAATGTTCGTCATTCTTGACGTTCACTTCAATAAAGTCCTTGATAACAGGTCCAATAACCGCTGCATCTTCTGGGGTGCGGATAAGCATAACCAACTTAGAGACAAACGTATTAATTTGTTGTCTCTTAGAGTCGGTATTCTTGTAAATTTCTGAAAAGAGGTCGGAAAGTGTCTTTCCGTCAAATATTTCCTTGTCTAAACTCATAATAACCTCCAAGTTACTACCATATAAATAGTTAGAGGCTATTTTTTATACGTAAAATAGGCGGATGGGTCGGAAATATGTCCTGTTCGTCTAAATTCGTTCATTTGCTCCAAAACATGCACCCGCATCTTATTGATGACCTTGGTGATATGGGATGTTTTGTGGTTCGTCATCTCTCTAATCATAAGATAGAGAGCTTTTTTATTAAAATTGTCGATGTTATCAACTCTACGGAGAAGTTCGACCACGGCGTTAGCGATTTCTATATCCCGCTTCTTCTTAAAAATCTTGGTGGTGTTAAAATCCCAGTATTGGACCAAAAGTTGGGTAAAATCACGCATGTCACTCTTTATTTCTTGTTCTTCTGGTTCCGATACAAGGATTTCTTCGAGGGCAAACGTTTCGTCAGTCTTATCTGCGAGATATACTGACCGCTTTTCTTCCTTGTATGCGTTGTTATTGTGTAATATAAGATAGTTTTTTGCAATAACGCTGAAGTATGAGAATGCTTTACCTTTTCCTGCAGCGTATTTGTGTAAGTTGATAACCAAAAAGGAAACCACCTCTGACTTCACATCGTCAAAAGAGCCTTCCATATAAGGAAACTTAAATCTGTTGATTACGTTTTCTGCTAATTTATCGAATGGTGCCCAAATATACTCACGATATAGGTTTTCCCGTTCTTCCATATCGTCACTTTGGTTATACTTGATGATTGCATCTTCTGTTTCTTGGGTAAAATAGACTTTACCGAGCTTCGTTTTCTTTCTCCCCATCTTCTATATCACTCCCGTATAGAAGCGGGCGTAAATCATTGACTGTATCCACTATTTGACCGAAAACCGACCCTACTTCGTCGTCCTTCTCAAACATTTCTCGTGTGTCAATTGCCCGCATAGTTTTTAATGTTCTATCTAAGCGAGTGTAAAAGTTATTTATGGCATCTTCCATCATCTCATTCTTACGCAACATATTCCAACAGGCGTAACCGAGTGCTCCATTTACTAAAATACTGATTATGAGTAATACTATCATATCTTCTTTAGGTTGTAGATTGAGAATGTCTGCATATACTCACGAATACTCGTACCGTTTGCATCTGTTCGACCATTCCAATCTGCGTTTTGGAAAAAGAGCTTCACATTTGTAGAACCTGCTAAATGTGCCGCTGCCAATACACCAGACCGTGTAACTTTTACTCCCTTTACTACTTTATTTTCGTATTTAGAGATTAATGAGTTTAGTTCTTTATTGTTTGCTCGTAGGTATGCAACCATTACAGAGTCCTGAAGTTCTGGATTAGTTAAGAACTGGTTTTTATTTACACGATACCCCAATACACGGATTGTGCTTGGTGAGAACTGATACTTTCCTAACATACCGAACCGATTAACGGCGTGGGGAGTGTTATCACTTTCCCGATATGCCATATGTGTAAGAAACTTTTCTAACTCTGTTGGTTGTGACCGAACAATACGGTTCGGTATATAACTTTCATTTACTTTTAACAACACCAAAACTGTTATTATAGCGAAAACAGTTATTAAGTTTTTCATACTATCCTCCTGTTTAGAGAAGATGCGGTCGTGCCTCATTTACTCCAGCTTGGGTCACAACGACATATTCAGGGAAATATTCCGTAAGATTGTTTGCTCCTGCGTAAGACAATGCTGACCGCAGACCATCTAACAAACCATCTACAATGAACTTTACACCACCTTTAAACGGAACGACTGTGGATTCACCTTCCACATTTCTCTTTGCTTGACCGTGGACACTCTTTGTTTCCAACGATGCGGCTCCACGATACCGCTTATACAAACCATTCTGCTTCTCAATGATTGCACCAGGTGCTTCTTTTGTTCCTGCCAAGAGTGAGCCAAGGATTACTGAGTTTGCACCAACTCCCAACGCCTTTGCAATATCACCACTACTACGGATACCACCACATGCGATAACAGGAACACTAACCGTTTTCGCACAATCTTGTAGTGAGGTCACATTGGGAACACCGAAACCAGTCTTGATACGGGTGGTGCAAAGTGACCCACCGCCGATACCGACACGAATTGCATCTGCCCCTGCATCTTGTAACCTGAGAGCAGCTCCTCCTGTTGCGACATTTCCTGCAATAATATCTACGTGAGATGGAAGAGTATTCTTTAAGTTATGAATTGCGTCAATCACAAATTTATGATACCCGTGTGCAACATCAATCAAAATAATATTTGCGCCTGCTTTAACCAACTCTTGTGCTCGTTCTAAATAATCACCGTTTGCACCAATTGCCGCTGAGACAGGAACTTTTGTATCCCCCCAAACTTTTTCTGGGATTGCAGAACTGACTACACATTTAACTTCATTGGCTTGTTCTTCTATATTCATAAATCGGTGAATAATACCAACTCCACCAAGTTCCATTATTGCAATTGCCATTTCACTATCACACACCGTATCCATCGGGGATGCGATAAGAGGAACCTTGATCCTATAATTAGTCGTTAATTGTGCAGATAGGTCAATAGTGCTACGTGATTCGATATAAGAATATGCAGGGATTAACTGGATATCGTCGTAGGTGAGTGCTTGCTTACCGTGTAATGGTGTCATAATATTCATTTTGCTCTCGTTGTCTCATAATGTCCTTAATGTGATACAATGCCCACTCTTCTTCTGCGGGAAGTGGTGCGTGTGTCTTATATCCCACAATACGTTCATGCACTTTTCCTTCCCACCTAATATCTTCACGATTTCTGTATAGTCTGGTTTGATAGTCTGGGAACATTACCCAACCTTTTTCATTTATGACCCAACCCCATCTACGAACATCATCGTCAGTCAAACCAGCAACCACATTTACTCGTGGAATTAAAAACAAATCTACGTTCGTATTATTATACACAATATCATCAAGATAAGTCAAGAGGTTATCGTGAAATTTTTCGTCCGCATCAACTTGGAAAATATAGTCCCCATCACACACAGAATTGAGATAATTCTTATGTGTAGCAAAATCATTGTTAAGTGCATGATTATATAATTTGATTTTGTCCTGTTCTTCATACCCATACAATATCTGCGAGGTAAATGAATCCGTAGAATGGTCATCAACCACAACAATCTCGTCCCCTGTCTTTTCGCAATGGGGAACAAGCTGGTCAAGTAATTCTTGAATATATTGACCTTCATTATGTGTTGTGATTGCGAAACTTATCATAGCAACTCCCGATATTTGAGTAATGCAAGTTCTTTAGCTTTAGCTTCTAAGTCAATATCAATATCAAGTCCGTAGTCATCAATACTACGGAATACATAATCAGCGTGTGCCCGTGGATTACCCGAAACACTCTCGTTCAGGTTCTTGGACTCGCTGTAATGAAATAGTGGTTTGGTGTCCCACGTAGATGCAGCAAGATGTGCAGCATCTGTAGAGGACATTCCATCTGTATGAAATGTATGGTGAAAGTAATCAAATGTCAAGGGGACACCAGTGCGAGAAGTAATCTCACGATGGAGCTGTTTAATAGAGAATGCGTTTTCCTTATCGTCATTCTCGACCACCAATCGCTTCTTGCAGTTGTCAGAAAGTCTATCAAACGCACGAACCCATCGGTCGATGGTATCGTTGTCGTAGTTCATACCTACGTGGATATTGAGGCAGTTATAGTGCGACACCTCCAATCCCATCAAGTCAAAGACTTCTGAATGGTGTTCAAGGTCGTGAATAGCGTTGTCAACAACATCGGGCTTAAGTGAACCCAGCTTAACAAAGTGGTCTGGATGTGCGGTGATACGTTGACCAGTATTATACGCCATCGCACCAGCAGCAAGAAGATATTGACTAATCTTATCGTAATCTGGAAGGTCAACAAGTTTGTATTTGGAGTTCCACGGAAATAAATCCGAGGATAGTCGGAACACCTTGACACCATTCTGTGCGTTCCACTTGACAATTTCCACTAAGTCTTTGGCGTTCTGTAGTGCGAGTTCAGACGCATACTTGACACCACGCTCCAGAAAGGTACGCTGTATCATACCGCGATTAGTAGTAATCTTGCGGGTCTTTTGTAGTGTGAGATTGATACAGCAATAACCGACTTGATGCGGCATATTACATCCTTGTTAGAGATGTATAATAATAACACTAATTCCTATATTTGTCAAGTCCCTTATTAAATATTATTTTTTAAGACCATTTCTTTTTGCCCACCAATTTTCTAAAACTTCTTCTGTTTCGGCCTTTGTCATATATTGTGGGAATGGGTCATCTTCGTTGAAATCACCATTATTAAATGGTATTACTCTACGTTCTTCTTCAACTGGTTCTTCTGGTTCAACTGGCTGGACTGGTTCCATTTCTTCGCGTTTTATCATCGTTTCCTCTTGCACGATTGGTTCAGGAACGACTATTGTTTCCTCCACCACCTCTGGGGTAGGTTGTGGTGGGGATTCATTAAAAATAGTTAATTTTTTGGGTTCTTCTACAACTTCACCACGTTTTTGTAAGAAGTTATAAGCTAATACTAAACAAATGGATAATGGGTCAAATACTAATACGATGACCAATATAAACCATTTAACTACGGTATCTAATGGAACACCGATTGCACGGGAAATATAGACGAACGTTCCAATATCCGAATTTGTTGTGATTGCAACATCTGTGGTCAAACTCTTTGCTTTCAAACTATCACGTTGTGCAGATGCTTGATTGATTTCTCGTTGTAATGTATTTGCTGTTCTGTTCAGTTCGTTTAAACTATTTTGTGCTGAACGAATAGTTGTATTTGAACCCGTGGTACTTTTACTAATAAGATTATCAATACGATTTTCTTGCTGACCACGGAGTGAAATAATTTGGTCTAATCGTTGAGTCTTTCGTTGTATTTCTTCATCAAGTGTTTGTGCTTGTGAATTTAATATTTGCACTTCTGCATTCATCTTTAGTGGGTCTGCCGCTACCTTAGCATATGCTGATGAGAGATACCCGTAAATTCCTGCTGATGTAATACCAATTAGTACCATACTTGCGACCAACATATAACTTTTTAGTACTTTTGGTATTTCACTCCAATAACGATATAAGAACGAAATACCCACCAACTTACCTAATTCCAAAGCACTAGCCATTACCATCGCAGATACAGCTGCTCCAGCGAATAGGGTACCGATACCCGTGACCGAAAAGAGTGCTGCGCATCCTGCTATTGCTAATGCGGAAAATGAAACCAGTGTTTTGAAATTAAAAAATCTACTCATACTATCTCCAAAGAAAACGGGTCGAACCTTGTGAGCCCGACCCGTTTTGTTATCTCCATTGCTTTAGGTTTTTGAGTCAAACATAACCGATAAGGATCACCTCCTAGTTAATCGGTTATATGGGTTAAGCAACAACTGCAAGTACATCCGGTGCCACACGTACAGACACCACTATTACAACTGCACATATACTCTCCTGCGTTGAGTGTTATTACTTAATCGTAACCTTTTTCGACTCTGGCTCCTTTTGTAATTTTTGGATTGTGATTGTAAGTAACCCATTATCAAACTTTGCATCTACTTCGGAAGCATCCAATTGGTCACCGAGCTTAAAGGATCGAGAGAATGAGCTACGCTTCAGTTCTCGTAGAAGATAAACTACTTTATCAGTTTGCTCGTTCAATTGTGACGCACCGCCTGAAATGGTCAAGACACCTTCCTTGACCTCAATATCAATTTCATCCTTCTTATAACCAGCGAGTTCTGCTTCAATAACTACAGTCTCGTCATTTGTAATCACATTAACCTTTGGATATGCTGCCTTTCCAAAAGGTTCTGCCCCAAAGTGTTGAAAAAACTCAGGGAAATCTTTTCTGGCGAATTCATCAAACATTTTATCAAATGTACTGATGAAATTGTCCCGATTGTTCAAAACCGTTGACCCAAATGGGCGAAATACTAAATGAGTCATAAAATGACCTCCTATATTGTGTATCCTCATAATGAGCGATACGGTGAAAAGGACTCCACCACTGCGGTGCGAGTCCTATATAAATATCTAGATTATGTTGTTTTAAGAGCCACAAGTCGGGATTGAACCGACGACCGCTCGATTACAAATCGAGTGCTCTACCGCTGAGCTATTGTGGCAGATATTTATTATTCTACGTTCCAACCCTTACCATTCATAGGGTTGTCGTAAATACGAATATCATCCGAATAGTAATGCTTCACGATTCCACCGTCAAGTTTAACGACCCAAACAGTATTTACATCAATACCATAATCAATCAATAAGATTGCTCGGCCATCTCCATGCGGAGTTTTTACATCGAACGGTGTTTTAAATTCGTGTATCATAATAACCTCATTAAGCGGACAGGGAGGGATTCGAACTCTCGGAGCCTCTCAGCTCGACGGTTTTCAAGACCGTTGCAATAGACCACTCTGCCACCTGTCCAGAAAAATAAATGTAAGAACAGATCCCTTTCAAGTAGTTAATACTACTCTTCCCGCCACCACAACGAGTGCGCCACACCTCGCACGGGATTGTTCTTACAAAGTGGAGCGGTCTGACAGAGTTGAACTGCTCTTGTAAGCTGGAAGCTTACCGTGCTGACGTTACACTAAGACCGCGTATATTATTACTTTGCTGCTTCACCTTCTACTACTGGCTTTACTTCTGGTGACTTGATTGAATCAGTATCAATCTTGGTTGAATCTGCAACAACTGGTGCTACTACTGCGGTTGAATCTGCTGCAACTTCACCTTGAACTTCTTCCTTTGCTGCACATGCCGAAAGACCGATTACTGCTACTGCGAGAATGAACTTGTACATTTGTACGCTCCATAATGGATTAAAGTTTAACATAACCAAGTTGCCCCCCGTGGATTCGAACCACGATAATCAGATCCAAAGTCTGATGTCCTGCCATTGAACGAGAGGGCAATACGGGGGATGTGTTGAAAGATATCAGCTTTCTTGTCAACATTATATAGGCGGACACATCATTCCGTCGAACTTCCCCGAACCGCCTGCTTGTTTATCAAAACTAAACGAGCCAAAAAGTCTCTAGGCCTCACGACCCTAGAACCCGCCCTATCAAATTTTATTATGTCTTTCCATTCGCCCGAAGGCTGTTAACGAGGTGAAAGGTAGGGAAAAGGCCTCGGATAGTACTAATGTTTACGCTTTCTATTTTTCCAACGATTGTTGCGTTTCTTTGAGCCAATCTTACGACGACCCTTTCCGCACTTTTTTGGATGTGGCATTTAAATCTCCTAATTAAGCAGTCCGCGAGGAGGGACTTGAACCCCCATATCTTCGGTATATAAGACCGCTGCCTTCACCATTTAGCTACTCGCGGGTAATACCTTTGACTCATACCGCGTGCGGGAATCGAACCCGCCTTCTAGCCTTGAAAGGGCTATGTCCTAACCGATAGACGAACGCGGCGTAACCATTATACTAGTAATCTAACATCGGTAGTTGAGTTTGTCAAGCCCCAACATTAATCTTTTATTAAATTCCAAGACTCTACAAATAATTTTAACTCATTATAATTTGTAAAATATTGTTTATAATCTATTAAGGTTTGAGTAACAGCAGGAAATACTTTTGGTAGTGGAATATTACTATCTATAAAATTTAAATTTGTTACAGAATTTAAATATTTTATTGGATTATTTTGTAACCCTTCATATGTTACTACATATGCATTCTTATGTAAAGATAGTATATCCGTCTTTATATTGTAGAACAGTTTGAGATATTCTTTATGTTGTAAATAAAATTCTAATACTTCACTACTTTGTAAATTTATATATGTTGTGTTTTCATAAATTCTACGATACAAACTAGCCATCTGGTCTACCAAATTGACTCGTTCAGTAATAAAAACGTAGTCAAACATATTCCAGTTCATATCGTTCAGTCTTATATTTCTATCATTATGAAAATATCTAGAAAATAATTTAACAACATAACCATCTGTTGTTTTTAAGAATTCAAGTTTTTCTTCTTGCATTCCTTGTGTAAAATGTGTATACACATCTTCACGATGATTGTGTATTTCAAATCTTCGTGATGTTATATAACACATCAAACTACTACAAGTTCTTGGTGTAGAAAATACTGCTACTCTCATACGTAATCTTCACACTAACTTATGTTGGCAATCCCCAAGAATCTGTGATGTACTTTAAGTCATCATAGTTTGTATACTTTTCTCTATAATTTAATCCAGTTGTGTTTGGTGATATAGGTGAAAAGTCAGATGCAATAAATTCTATACCAGTCAATGAATTTAATATTGGTAAGTAAGTTTCTTGTGGATCACTAAATATTTCTGATGGGACAATACAGACTTTTGTTGGAAAATTATTTAACAATTCAGTTTTTATTTCGTGAAATCTGAGTAGTCCATTTCTTTGTCTTTCAAGTTGAGCATTCCAACCCGCATTTGTAAAATCTATAGCTTCTGGTGTAGGGTCTGCTGGAAACGGATGTGTTTGGTCAGACGGTGGTAACCATGGTTTCATATAATAGACACTGCACATTTGGTCAGTTACATTTGCTCTTGTACTAAGTACTATTTTATCAAATATAGACCAATCAAAAGTTGATCTATTAAAATAATATCCAGAGATTGTAAAATCATATGAAAATAATTTTACAACGTAATCTTCTAAAGCTAGTTGTTCAGCTAACCATCCGTGACGAAGTGTTTCATCACTTCTCTTATCGGCAGGAATATGACCTGTTAACTCACCCAAATCTGTTATGCTGAAATGATTTCTTATTATTTCATGCATAAGAGTACTAGCTGTTCTGTAAGTTGAAAAAACTGCATATTTCATATATTTTTCTCTTGTGTAAATTTACAGAACCGTATTACAATATAAATATCTTTTTGGTATTAGAATCCACGATATGCCATTATATAAACTATTTTTTCATCTACAACAGTTATGCTATCAACCACTTTTACTGATACATCGTCTAGATTTACGATTATTTCGTTTAATGAAATATTTCCACTTTCTCCACGTGCTTTTACAAGTATACCAATTTTCTCAAACTTATTGAATAAATCTGCGTTGGCTTGTAATACGGCTTCTTTACCAGCGAAAACATTTTCATCCCATTCAGATAAGACAATATCATCACTATAAAGTTCTGATAGTCTTATTAAATCTTTATTGACGAATGCATCAAAATATTCTTCTACCACTTTCATATATTCTCCTTGTTAGTCGGGGAGACAGGACTCGAACCTGCGACATCACGCTCCCAAAGCGTGCACTCTACCAACTGAGCTACTCCCCGTTATGCTCTCGGTGGGAGTCGAACCCACACGCCTTTGAGGGCGGCGGATTTTGAGTCCGCTACGTCTGCCGGTTCCGTCACAAGAGCAAAGAGCGGGTAGAGGGAGTCGAACCCTCGTCACCAGCTTGGAAGGCTGGGGTAATAGCCGTTATACGACACCCGCGACTACTTTTATTCTGCGATTACGTCACCACCAAAGTAACGGTCAAGAGCTTCTAACTTATCGTCTGCATCAACAAGCATTTGTAATGCTTCTTCTGCGTTCTTATAAAAATCGCCGGTGGAATGGTCACCAATACCAGCGGAATAATCCATCAACAATTCGAGTGAAAGTAACGCCTTCTGGCGTTCTGCTTCCGCTTGTGTTCGTAACATTTCAACTACACGTGCTTTCATAATAACCTCCTTATGGTAAATGGGTAGTGAGGGACTCGAACCCCCGACCCTCTCGGTGTAAACGAGATGCTCTAACCAACTGAGCTAACCACCCAACTATGGACCTGAACGGGATCGAACCGATGACCTCCTGAATGCAAATCAGGCGCTCTCCCAGCTGAGCTACAGGCCCGTATTGTACGGAATTAAATTTAACACATAATCTTGATTTGTCAAGTACCAATCATAAGTGAGTTCATCTGGTATTTCTATCAGCGTTCCCTCACCACGTTCTAATATAGTCAATCCAAGTTCTATGTCAAATGTTCTAACTGTAAAATCTTTTCTTGTGTTTCTAAACTTTGCGATAGCTTTCCACACATCACCAGTCCACAATCCTCTTTCACAAAGATTGTTGGGCATCGGTGATTGTTGCATCAACTCCGTGTGCGGCTTTGTATCGTGAATAAAGATAATACCATTTGGTGACAAGTGTTTAATACTATTATCAATGTCTCGTAAGACTTGATTACACTCGTGGTCACCATCAATAAAAACTATATCATATGTTTGATTACAGTTTTCAAAAAACTCATCGGATGTAATGGGGTAAAGCATATCCTTATTATTAGGATCCACACCATGCTTTACTTGACATTCTATGTTGTAGAATGTTCCACCATTACTAACACCGATTTCTAGGTATCTTGTGTAACCTCGTTGTGAGATTACTCTATTAAACATATCAAACATAAATTCTCCAAGAGCGGGCGATGGGATTCGAACCCACGACAACGTGCTTGGCAAGCACGGACTCTACCACTGAGCTACACCCGCAACTATCAAACAGGTCCTACTTCATAATGCGTCAATACTTTTCCTTCTAACAACTTTTGTGCATCTGGGTCATTACGAAACTGTGTAATAGCCTCGGTTGCTTCTGCTGCGTAATATGTGAAGGATGTTACACCACCTTCAAAATATATCTTTACTAAATACTTAATCATACATTCTCCTACAGACTAATGCCCAGGGCGAGACTCGAACTCGCAAGACCGTGAGGCCGGCAGATTTTAAGTCTGCTGTGTATACCATTCCACCACCAGGGCGTATGGATGAGTTGTTATAGTATCCTCTCATTTTATAGAGAAGAACTTATCTATCATCGTTGGTGCCATCCTCACCGAACGTTTGTCTACATACGAGGACTACTACTTACGGAAACTTCCCCTGCACCGTTGTAGTGGTGTCTCACGTAAGGGTCGCTTAAATCGTGTAGCGCGGGGTTTTCCTACCGCGGATAAGCTCTACAACTAACTTTCAATTTTTAATCAACAGTGCCCCCACTAGGACTCGAACCTAGAACTTACTGGTTAAAAGCCAGCTACTCTGACCAATTGAGTTATGGAGGCGTTTACCCTACACCAGTAATATAACTAGGGGACTGCTAATTGTCAACCCCCATCTAAATAAATACTAATTATTTACGTTTTCTACGCGGATTTTTAACAGTTGTTGATTTTACTTTTATACTAGCTTGCCAAGATTTTCTTGGTTTTCTAGTATGTCCTTTTCTTTTATGTGTAGCCATTGTATACTCCATTTAAAACGGACAGTGTAGGATTCGAACCCACGGTACCTTTCGGTACGAGAGATTAGTAATCTCCTGCTTTAGACCACTCAGCCAACTGTCCCTACTGCTAATTTAACATTTGTTGTAATCGTTGGATTTCGTTTTGTAAATTAAAAATTCTAGATTCTATTTCTTCTTTTGTCAAATAATCTTTTTCCCAGATGTGTTGTGTGTCGGTGTAATGTTCTTTCAATCGTTGTTCTGAATATTTTCTGTATGGTGTTTCCTCATAATACCCGGAACTAAAATGTTTAGCCATATCCGAATATCCACGAACTTGTATTTTTATTACGTTATGACTTGATCCTTGTAAGAAAAATTGTGGTAACGAACCCTTATCGTGACTTATTGTAAGTTGAAGATTTGGACTTCCCTTTTCTTCCCACAGTTGTTGTAAATACTTTGCTTCTTCATCGTCTTTCAAATGTCCGAGAGCCTCAAAGTTACTTGAATAGTGACAACCAATCCAATTAAATAAATTAGACCTTGCAGCGTCTTTGGAGTACCCAACAAAATCATTACGTATTTTTTGTTGCTGTAGGTTGAATACCAACCTTTCGTTGTTCATATAGGCGGATGTGTCTGATCCCTCATTGCGTTTATTAACCTTCAGCTTGCGTAAATTAAAGTGATGGCTAAGAGTGGATGCATCATAAATATTTATTCGTGATGGTTCATCGAAAATAAATTCTGTATCCTTGTATCGTATATTGTATGGGTAGGTGTCACCACCAGCTGTTATCATAACTTCATTATTTACTTTTCTAACTTCATCAATACTCATTAACACATCTTTAAAGTTTGGTAAAAACTCTAAATCTGTATCGAAGTGGAAAACCCAATCCGCATCAAAAAAATTATTCATCTTGGCATAATCGAATAACATATTCATATTGATACCAATTTTACCAAACCAATGCAAATTATCAAGAAAGTTTACAGATTCCTGTGGTAGTCCCATTTCGTACATATTCTTTACTTCTACTATATGTTCCAACCCAAACTCTTTTACTCGTTGAAATGTTTGACTTTCGCTGGAGTTTTGATTAAGTGCGTTGTTAAACAAAATAACTTTCACATCGAAATGTGGAACGATATATTGTTTCAGTGATGCAAGATACAAATTGATATATCCATTATCTTCTGCTTCTTTTGTTTTTCCACATGCGGATAAAAATAATAGCTTCACAACTTACTCCTTCTCGTATCCTGGGTCTTTTGGAATTGCTATCCAGCATAGAAGATAAAAAATGACTGCCGGGAGTGGTGAAAGAAATGCCGCAATAAACAAAAGTCTGATGAGGGTTGGGTCAATATTTAATGACTCCGCAAACCCACCACAGACTCCAGCGATTTTGTTTTCTTTACTACTCAAATATATACGTTTCATAATACACTCCTTTGTGGTGTGACACGGGATGGACGGGAATCGAACCCGCAACCTCTGCAGTGACAGTGCAGTGCTCTAACCGATTGAGCTACCACCCCAACCTACTATTTTCGAGGAAGTATCAATACTCGCATAGTATCCACTGCTAAAACTTTTCGTAAATGTGGATATCTAAACTCCTCTGGTGTTTTACTATCGTCAACTACTTTAGCTATAATCGTTGCGGTCATACCAATCATATTTGGAAATGCGCCAAATGCAGTTCCAACATATCCATTGTTAGTATGTGATATACCATTCACAGTAGACACGGTATCAATCTGACCAAAACCTGCCGTTGCTTGAACAAAAATATTACTACTGATTAAAACCATTCTGCGACTACGAACATTGGTAAACGCACCTAGATGTTTAACTACTTGTCCACCAGATACATCTACAAAAATAGTATCTATATCTTTTACAAAGTTAAGTTCATAATTTTGTACAACTTGCGGTTGCGTTGGTGATGAACATCCTACTAGAACGAACAACAACATCCATAACCGATTCATACGTCACCTCTTAGGGCTTAGTGGTTTGCGTTACCGTCTCGTAAAGGGTTTCAAACTCTTGGTGCGTTGCAACTTCATCATCAAAGTTCTGCTTGTAATATACACGTGCTAACTTACGGAATACCTTCTTGTTGAGTTGGAGTTCTTCACAGATGTCTCCAATCACATTCTTTTGCAAGTCACGTTCTGCGGCAACACGGGTCATAGACGTTGCCATATCTTTTAATGCTGCTTCTAACTTCAACTTATCATTCGGTGTCAAATTCATAATAACCTCATTGTTGTTTTGTAAAGCTCCCAGTGAGGGACTTGAACCCCCGACCCTCTGATTAACAGTCAGATGCTCTAACCAACTGAGCTAACTGGGAATGAAACAGGCCCACAAGGACTCGAACCTTGACTAATGCTTTTGGAGAGCATTGTGCTGCCAATTACACCATAGACCCTAAAACTCGTCCTTTTCTAATATAACTGCTATCCAAGCCGTTGTCAAGCTTATAGTAATAGCTATTATTAAAAATGTAATAATAGCGTATATCACGGGAAGTCCTCACCTTTGTAGTCTGGGTGAAGATTTTTCATATTTTCTATACCTTTTACCCATCGGTATGCGACGAATACAATAAAAAATAATAATGCTGCATTAAACATAACGTTCTCCTATGTAATGCCAAGAGAGGGAGTCGAACCCCCGACGCCCAGCTCTTCAGGCTGGCGCTCTACCAACTGAGCTATCTTGGCGTATGCACCGTGTAGGGGACGATCCTACAACCTGTCGCTTAAGAGGCGAATGCTCTACCAGTTGAGCTAACGGTGCAAAGTAGGCACGGCTGGAGTTGAACCAGCGACCCCTGACTTATCAGGTCAGTGCTCTAACCACCTGAGCTACGCGCCTATATGGGAGTGGAAGGATTCGAACCTACTAGGCCTATTGGCGACAGATTTACAGTCTGTTGCAGTCCTCCAACTCTGCGGCACTCCCTTATTGTTCTACTATCTCTATCTTTGTGTATCCTCGTGCCGATACACTAGGCCAGAACGCAATATTCATTTCATCCAATTCAATATCACCAAACATACCTATTAATTCTCGTACCGCATCTTCACGTGTTGCATACTGTGTTGGTGTTTCAATATCGTTGAACTTAATAATAAACATACATTCTCCGTGTTATAGCGGGGGAGGGATTCGAACCCTCGACCTCACGATTATGAGTCGTGCGCTCTCACCAACTGAGCTACCCTGCCGTTTACAAATTAGTTGTGGTGTGTTTTAACCAAGTCTTTGAACTTTTGCGTACCTATAAGAAACTGCGCTCCGTTTATCCAATATTCTAAATTTACATTATTTTTTGTAAATATTTGAATTATATAACTTAACAGTATTGTGTTTACTTTTGCACCTGCTTCGGCCAAACGATACCACACGATATCATCAATTTTGAAATGAACGAATATAACATTAGTATTGTTAGGACGCAGCCATTCATCAAACAAGGTTCCATCATCTTTTAACCACCCACACTTAAAATCACTACATAATTGTGGTCGCTTATTGTATATTGTACATTTATGGTCACCAACAAATGGACAGGGTTTGCCTGGTTCCATTTTGTGTCCGTATACATCGGCGGTTAACCAACCATCACAACATTTGGTACAACTTCCACATTGTCTTGTCATTTGTTACATATTCCACCATCGTATGAATCCTAAGGCATCAACACCAAGCCAAACAAGGTTGACGATAACCATAGGATAATCTCGTTTCTCCCAGAAACTATGCAACATTCCAGCATGACCGAAGAACAGTAAAGTATAACTTAACGACATCGGGACGGGTACTCGTCCTGCTAACAATAAACCACCTACAACCAAAATCAGTATCGCCCACCACTTACGAGTATGAATTCTATGTTCTGCGGTGTCCGACAATGTAATCGGTTTCGTAAATAAAAGTTTCTTCATTAAAATTGTCCTGTCTCCATAGCGTGTTGAATATCACCACCTTGTAGCACTTCTGGTTTGTTAACTTCACCAACTATCAGTGCGGTGGCTAACATAACTATGGTGAGAACACAAATAACCGTAACAATTGTATTCTTTACAATTTCTGGTGTTAGTCTTGTCATAGTTTCTCCTGAAAAGAGGTGCGAGTCAGATTCGAACTGACGCGGGATGTTTAGTCCAAGGGTTTTGCAGACCCGTGCCTTCAGCCTCTCGGCCATCGCACCTTATTTAAATTTAGGGCCAATGACCCAAAATACTAATGATTTACGTGTTCCTTTTACTACTGGTTTTACTCTATGTAGCATGTATGACGGAAATGTAATTAGTCTATTTTTTATTTGTTTTACTTCTTCTGGTTGTTTGGTGTACATAACTTCAAACTGACCACCTTCATATTCGTTTGAATCTGACAGTATGAGACTGCACGATAACTTTCTCGGAAACATATGGTCAGCTGGTGTATTCTCGCCCATCCAACAATCTACGTGAAAATCATATAAATCATTTTGATCTCTGTACTCTGTGTATTGAATTTTGTCAAATCCAATCAAGTCAAATCTAAAAAATTCGTTATTTACATAAGTTGCCGCTGTTTGTAATCTATCAAATATCCAATTATTTTGATTATTTACCTTAAACTGGTTTACTTTAGACTTTCTATAGTTTGGTGCAATTCGTCCTTCACCTACCGTTGCATCACCCAAACTTAAAGTATTACAATAATTTATTACTTGGTTTAATTCTTCGTTTGTAAATACATCATCAATAAATGTGTAAGGAAGCATGTCCTTTTTTATACTATGTACTCTTGTTGTCAACGGATACGACATACAACCTCCATAGATTAGCACCCGCGAGAGGATTCGAACCTCTGACCCACAGCTTAGAAGGCTGTTGCTCTATCCAACTGAGCTACGCGGGTATAACGCCCCAAGAAGGATTCGAACCCACAACCCCCTGATCCGAAGTCAGGTGCTCTATCCAGTTGAGCTATTGAGGCAGAGCTGACAACCAGGATTGAACTGGTGACCTCCACTTTACCAAAGTGGTGCTCTACCAACTGAGCTATGTCAGCGATTACTTTTTATCTGTCACTTGGAGTGGTATGCCTATTGCAGACAACCAGATATTTAAATTTTTCTTCACTCCATCAATATCACGATTTTCCCACGACATATTTAAATTTAAAATATCTTCGTTTGATTGAGAATCACGTGAATAATACTGGACATTCCAATTTTCATTTATTTTTTGTTTTGCCATAACAATTCTCCTTTTTGTACGGGTGACTGACGGGGCTCGAACCCGCGACCCGCGGAACCACAATCCGCTGCTCTGCCAGCTGAGCTACAATCACCACAAATGCACTCGGTGGGGGTCGAACCCACACGCCTCACGGCGCCAGCTCCTAAGGCTGGTGCGTCTCCCAATTCCGCCACAAGTGCATCAACTATTAAAACATTCCTGCGTCACGTTCTGCCGTACAAGCCATGTGGTCAGACCAATGGATGACATACGGAAGATTTGTTTTCATCGCATACTTTTGATACGGCTTATAGTATGGCTTATTTCCATCATCATACAAACCATCGGACATCTTGATTGCTAACCATTCCTTTTCTGTGATAGGAACTTCAAACTTCTGTAAAAGATACAATGCTCTATCTGTGACTGTCATAAACTGAATATTATCATTGTACGTATACATTTCACCGCGCTTACGATGCCAATCACTATCTTGGTCAAGGTAATATGGACCTGTCTCATTACCGAGCTTTCCAAGGTCGTGATGAAGTGCTGCAAAAATCATTTCTTGCTTGGTGAAGTCAATTTCGCCACCAATAGCCTTATACGCGGTAGCCACCTTCATAGAAGTCTCCGCGACATGAACTACGTGATCGAGATACCCCCCAGGAAATGCATTGTGGTAGTGAATCTTACCAGATGCGGGTGCGGAAAGTAGTTGTTCACCGAAAACTTCGTACATTTCATTCAACTTTTCAACACGAGGATCGTCAGCAAGAAATGCGTTGAACTTTTCCAAGTTTTTCTTAGCCTTCTCTTCGTAATCCATCATAACCGTTTCCCGTAGTTAAAGTTATCATAATCTTCACGATACAGCTCGTGGAGTAAATCTAACAGGGTAGGGTCTAAAAAGTCAACCCCCAATTTATCGGTGTATTTTCGATAAATAATATTATTAAATGTATATCCCAATTTATTTTGTATGAATTCCGACAATTCTTGTAGGTTTTCATACTTAAATATATGCAATTTATTTTGCGGACCATTCAATATAAATGTTTGTGAAACATATGCTGGAATTCGTAAACAATTTACTCCACTTGGTATAAGATACTTACTAAACCTGTTTTCCATACTTCTAGCGACATTCATTTGATAATCACTTTCTCCGTTCATATAAACGGCTCTAAAAAAATCTGTTTTCTGACTTTTTAGTTTTAGCATATCACTTACGAAATGTATAATATCTATTTTATCAACAGGTCTGTCCGATATTTTACATTTTCCACATACACAAACATTCAATGTGTGATTGAGAGCGGACTTAAAGCGTGTAATGGGATTTCTAACAGTAGTGAAAGCATCAAAACTTCCGTGAATGTCTATCAAATGATTATACGTTTGATGTTCTTGCTCGTTTATTTCCTTTAATGGGAAAAACGTTCTCATTACTGCCGTAGAAGCAGTCTTGGGAACGTTGACCCATAACCATTTTGTATCATCAATTTTAGATGTTATCAGCATAGTTATGCAACCATTATTGCTCGGTTAGTTCGTGCCTGTTGTTTTGTCCACAGCTCAAAAATTGTAGGTGTGACAGGTTGTTTTGCCAGTTTCATCGTAGTCATTTCTAACAACTTGTCTGCTTTCTTATTGTTACAGGTACTACAACTCGTCACCACATTTTCCCACTTGTCTTGACCACCCTTTGCAACAGGATGTACGTGGTCACGAGTCAAAAATTCACTAGGACGGAACGCACTCTTATGCCGATTACAATATTGGCAAGTGTATGCATCACGAACGAATAGGTTTTTCTGTGTGAGTAAAGCTGGTGTCTTAAATACACGGCGGCCCTTGATATAGCGTACTAACGCAATCATCAATGGTACAGGGAATGTCTGTCTTGGTGACCGCACCACCAACTCTGGATGTTCCTCGACTATGATAGCTTTTCCTTCCAAAAATAACAATAGTGCTCGCTTCGAAGTCACAACTGTTATGGGCTCATACGTGGCATTTAGGACAACACATTTAGTTGAATCCAACGCCATAGCCATATTTTATTCCTCTGGTTTTGTATCGTTTAAGAGTTTAGTAATACTTTTTTCTTTGTAGAACTGTATTGTATCTCTTACTTTTGCTGCTGTTTCATAATCTTCTTCTTTAATCGCTTGTTTCATCGCATCTTGTAAAACATTTTCATAATCTTCTTTTTTCACTACTGCTGTGTGTTTTTGGTGTGAGTGCATCGGCGTAATCTGAAATAGTTCTACTTTATCTAAATCTTCACGAATACCCTTTCGTACTTGTTTTACCAAATATTTGTAAACTACAAGTTTGTTTTCATGCAAAAACTTTTGTATTACTGGAAATGGTTTCGATGGTAGATTTAACATTTACTTCCTCTTTTTAGGTGTCTTTTTCTTAACTACCTTTTTCTTCTTTGGTACTTCTGGTGTATCAGTCTCACCAGTTTCTACACCTTTACAGAACACACGACCATCTGTATGCACATATCGTTGTTTAAAATGCCACCCACGAGGAAACTTTTCACCCTCTGGTTTCGGTGTATAAAACTTTGGTGGTTCAATAGACTTTTGTACGCAATATGCACAGGTTACGGCAGCGATATCGTTTGCTACCGTAACCGTGACAATATTGCACTCTTGACAAACAAGTGCCTTACGTTCCATCACATTTAACTTACTACCAGTAAACTTCGTAACCTTTTTCTTTAACATACATACCTCTTACGTTTCTGGTTGTGTTTCGTTAGTTGTTTCTTCTATTGGACATACTTCACAATTCTCTGAAACTTCTGTGGTTTGAGTTTGTTGCTCATATTGAGTGAGTTGTTTTTGAATTGCTTCTAGTTGTCCACGTAAGAATTCTTCGTGCGTTGCCGCTGGTTTTACTACTGGTGCTTGATACTTTTCGTAGTTAGTTCCAAGCATCTTTTCTGCTTCACCATCTGTCATATATCTCATAAAACAAGCTATGTATCTACCAGGATGCTTACCGTGTAAATCTTTGGTAACTTCAACAATCCAACTCATTCCGGGAGGAGGTTGCCATCCAAAATAGTAGCCTACTTGTGAAATATACTTTCCTCTATCTTCAGGAGATACACGTTCATCTCCTGCTCTGTCACCTGGGGCGTGTCCAAACTGGACTACCCAATTACGTAACATGGGTCAGTCGAAGCCTTCTGAAGTGATACCACCACCGCCGTGAATACCCATATTTGTAAGAATCTTATATCCGTTAGAGTCCATAATACCATAGGTTCTCAACTCTGCCGGTAAGTGTTCTTCACCTGGTCTTGCGGGAGTGCCTTCACTGACGAACTCACCCGTGGGGATATTATTTTCGTCCATAGTGCCTCCTAGTTAATGTTGAACGTAACCAAAAAATTTATAATCTTCTTCAAATAACTTATATGTAAGTTCTTTGAATTCATCCGATGAGAAGTTAATATGAGACAACTCTTCAGATGAGCTGTTAAGTATGCTCACTTTACCTGTGTCTAATCCCAACTCAGTTTGTATCCAGTAATTGAATTCCTCTAGCTCTTCGTACTTGAACACTTTTACTTGTGAATACCCTACAAAATTTTTTTGTAACCTAAAAAACATCTTTACAAAACTTAAATCCTCTGTTTGAAAAATTCTTTTGTGTTCTACGTTGTTGTCTATATCTCGTAGTACTTTCAAATTAGTTTCAAAAAAGGTATACAGTGTTTTTGTATCGGTAAATGGTATTGTGAACTTGTATTTCCCAGATGTACCATTTACCAACTGCTGTTTATATATGTGCTTTACTGAGGATACAAACCTATCATACGGATTTCTTACAACAGAAAACGCTGGTAGTTCACCGTATCTATCTCTTTCATAAAAGTAGTTACTATGAGTATGTTCGTAATTTCCGTCTGGAAAAAATATCTTTCCGTATGCTACTGTTGCCGTTCTTGGAACTCGTAACCAGATATATCTTTTACTAGAAACTTTAGAACCGATTACCATTTGCTTTCCACAGTCTAAATTGCCTGTTCCACTGTGCTTCTAAAAAAACCAATTTTTGTTTTACTTCTCTTGGTGATCCTGCTAGTTCTACTGCACCACGAAACTTTCTTAAAATTTCTTTAATTCTTAGTAAATCTGCCAACTTTCTTGCTTCTTTTATTTCCTTCATTATTATGTCTGCTTCTTCTAACAACAAGGTTGTAGTTTCTACTGACATAGGAGGAAATATTTGATTGAAGATGCGTTGAATAATTTTGAACACATACATCTCTACCTCCTTCAAATTATTAACACAACCGTCAATTTTAATGGACCTGGAGGGAGTCGAACCCTCGTCCGAGACTGCTTCCTACTAAGCGTTTATGCACATAGTTCCTTGTTTAGTTTCATCCGCCTCTTGACAAGGAACAAACATAAGTCGGACGTAGGGTAGTTGTGTTTGATGTTAGCTACTACCCGTTACTAACACTACACCATATGATAAGTCCGATTACCCTTATATGGGTCAGGTCATCGGTCCTTCGGCTCTACTGCTTACGCAGCGAGGGCGAGAGGTTGGCTGTATGAGTTGCCAGTTGAAATTTGTGGTCTGTTTCACCAGTATTACCAAACTGGATACAAAGCTTAGTCATCTACATCCCGTCGAAACCATGACAGGCCCTTCTAACTACTATAAATATCTACACTTAAATATAAAAAGACCGAACTCATTTGTCAAGTCGGTCTTAATATATAGTATTCAATAATATTTTATACTACTGCTCTACCTTTATCAAGTTCCCAATCTTTTTCAGGTCGTACTTCAAGATTTTTATTCCAGACAGCTTCTAGTAAAGGAACGTCTTGACTATTTTCCTTTGCAAATTGAATCAAAGCATTTATATCTTTTGGAAAACACGTTCCACCGAATCCAAAGTGCCCATCTGGTCCTGGAACTTCCCAGTGTGATGTTCCTAGTCGTGTATCACACTTTAAAGTTTTTGCGATGTTACTATACTCTATACCAACCTTTTGACATATCTGATATATTTCGTTGAGATATGCAACCTTTGCAGACAGCATAGTATTTGCCACATACTTAATCATCTCTGCTTCTTTTGCCGTTGTGTGACGAATACTGGAATTTGGGAACCGTTGCCAATATGCATCATCAACCATTTTTACTTGTCTACTATTGTGAGTATATCCTAAAATAATATCAACCTGAGATACAAAATCGTTGATATAGTTTTTTTCGGTTAGGAATTCTGGGTTGAAGCAGATAGTCAAATTAATAAATTTTTCTGCTAGTCTGTTTGTTGTTCCTGGTGTGACTGTAGATTTAAGAACACATATTGGTGCCGAACTTTCGGATTCGTTACGTGTTGATATTTCTTTTAACACAGATTCTACTATATCCGTATTACATGTTCCATCTAGATTCATTGGTGTCGGGACACATATAAAAATAATACCAACTTTGTTTGCTAAACTAGAAACAGAATCTTCTGTGCATTCTTTTGCGATATCGTATGTTAGGACGGTGTGTGTAGATTCAAAACCTTTCTGCACCGCTGTTCCCACATAACCCAATCCTACTACACCAATTTTATTCATACGACCCTCGTGATTGGTCCAATCATTGAACGTCTACTATACCATCCCTTATCAGTTGATATATCATTAATTTGTCTAAATGCACCATCATATTTGTGAGCCAACTTGTACATATCAAAATGTTCTACTGCAAAATTACGGACATATGCTCTGTCGATTGCACCATTTTCAATTTGCTCTAATCCTGCTAAGAAATCACCAAGTGTTCTACATTGATATCCAGTTTTTCCGTGTTCAACCGTTTCTGTAAAACTTCCGTATGAAGAACCCAATACTGGTGTTCCGCAGAGTTCTGCTTCTACGGTAACTCCACCAAATGGTTCTACATAACGTGTTGGCATTATAACTGCCATTGCGTTACCCAAAAACTTTGAACGCTCTCGTCCGTGAATAGGTGGAACATACTCAATATTTGGTGAAGTTAAATATGGAGTTGGGTCACCTTGTCCACAAATTTTAAACTTTAAATCAGGACGAACTTTGGCTATTTCTGATATAAAATGCACTCCCTTAATATTTGATAATCTACCAAAGTATGCGACATATCCTTCTGGGTTTGGATTGAAGTCCCAATCGTCAACCTTAAAGTAGTTTGGAATGACCCAATGATAATCGTGACCACTTCTACCTTCACGACCTATCTCGTAATGATACCACGCATTACTTTCAAATATTCTGAAGTCTTGGTATGAGTTTGGGTAACCGATACCAGTTTCTACTTTTGGATTTGGAAAATCTTTAATAGCCGTATCGTGGGCAAATCCGAAGGGTAAACAAATAATATCGTGTGTGTCAAGATTTCTTCCTAATTGTATCTTTAAGCGTGCATTGAACGTTTGATACAATTCATTACCAGTATTCGCTAAATCACCGATAAAGTCGGATGGCATGGCATCACGATTACCGTATATTTCATTAAATAATTTTGTTCTAATTCCCGCCCATTCATCAAACGACATTAGATTCACATCATAGGTTGCCCCACTATGTGCTCCCTCTACCCCGTAATGAATAACGTCATATCCTACCGATTGCATCATTGGGGCAAACCGTTTTACCTTACCAGTAAACGCACAATGGCTGAACTCGTAAGTAGTTTGAGTATGCGGAATACCTAGTAGATGTAATCGCATAATTACTTAATATTTAAACGTTCTAATTGTTCTTTGATGGCTGCTTCGTGTCCTTTAGATAAGGTCGCAGCTTCTTGTTTAATTTGCTCTAGTTGTTCAGTGGTCAACGAGCGTAGAAATACTTCATTACCATGAAATTGTGATGCCATAACCTAACTCCTTGTGAATAACCTTACTAATATAAATATCAAGCAATAAAACAAAAACGGAAGAGCGTTAGCCCTTCCGTTTAAGTTTTTTGGATTTAGCGTAGATTACGCAGCGGTCCAAGCCGTGATGGTGCGACCCTTAGCAGCGGGACGGGCCGAAGCGACCGTGCCGTTCTGCTCGAACTCACCACTGCCAGCGAGGACAGCGTTGATGAACGAAAGGCGGGTACGAACCTGCTTCTGGTGGACACCCTCACGGGTGAGGTAGGCGTTCACATCGTCAGCGGTGACGATACCCGACGAACGGCGGTTCGAAAGTGAGCGGAGGTACGAAGTCATCCGACGAGCGGTAGCCTCGAACTCGGTCGTGTTGAAGTAGCGGTTCATCGAGAAGTCGCTACGGGTCTTGCTGTTGCGCTTTGCCATAAAAATAACCTCTTTATAAAAAGTTTTGTAAGATATCCGATATTTGTTCGAGCGTCATCGCCATAGTGCGTGGGCTTCGGAACTGTCTCACTCAGTACACGTTAAACATACAACATCTTCACCACGTTGTCAATACCCTTGAAAAGATTGTTGGATATTAAATATTTTTTAGTTAGTAGAGATGATTTCGAAATGTTCATCTACCAACGAGACATTCATATTGATGGAGGCTGAAAGCATCTTAAGCTTTTCCTCAATTCCATCTTTACTGATGTCTCCGTACCACAACTTGCCGTACTCTCTGGTGAATACAGACACATTGTAGAAAACATTCTTTCCTGTGTCCATACGTCCCTGACGACCAAACATCTTAACTGCTGCGTTTACTGCGGGTTGTACATCTTCTGCTGTGTAGAACATATATACCTCGTTATTGAGGTTCTTGATTCGTCACCTGTGGTGACACGGACTCCATCTTTTCATTATACTGAATAGTATAACACGCTGTACATAAACAAGGTGAATGCGGTATATCTTTTCTTCTAAAACCATTCAGTCCACATTCTTCACATATCTTTGCCGATTCTCTTTCTATCTTGTATGAGATACAATCTAACACGTACTGCTGTGACTTGTCAAGGGCTGAAGTGAAATGAATTTGCAGCATAGAATGATTCGTACTAACATCTACTATTTGCGCAAATGATAGTATATCAGTTATAGCATAAGCTTTATCTATTAGCTTATGCCATCCTGGTTTTATTATTTCTTTAGCTTTTTCTTTATTCATATTTTTTTCTTTCTTTTCTTTTTGCTTCTTTTTCTTTTCTTTCTTATAATGCACGTGCGGGCAGGAGAAAGCCCCTAAAAACTTAGTATGCAGTTTTTAAATTGTATTTGATTGCCCACACGAGCTCATGCGGGATGTGTATTATATGTAGTGAGGTTCAGCCAGAAAACGGCAGCTTCTTCATTTCACGAAAAATATCGTCTGCTGATGCACGACGAATTTCCTCATCGTGTTCCTCTTTTTCCATCTTTATTTTTTGTTGCTTTGGTGGATGTTTTCCACTTAATTTCTTGACCAACCTTTCGATTTCTTTATCAGAAGGTATCATTTATCCTCCCCTTTCCAGGGTTCTTGTGGTTCATCACTATCATCTTCTTCATCGTTTGAATTATCTTCAAATAAACGACGAAGTTCATCCATATCCTTTTCACTTATCTTACGATAGTCAGGATCGTTTTTCATTTTCTCTATTAGTTTTTCGAAGGATGGTGCTATGTGCTTACCATCTTGTGTCTTAAACACTTGGAAAAATCCTTGCTGTTGCATCTGTTGTTGCTGCTGCTTTTCCATTTCTACGGTTGCGGAGTTCAATGCATCAACAAAGTTCTCTGATGCTTCCATAGTAGCTTGAACCATCTGCTGTGTTTTATTCCCTTCTATATAGATGGTTTTAATAATGGTTAGTGTCTCTGCTAATATAGCGACTGCTTTAACCATCAATATAATTGTTGTGGTTGTTCCAATTACAAACGCACCTGCCAATAAACCTAATATAAAATTACTCACATACACCTCTTAGTTATCCGATACCGAACCCAGTTTGATTACGAAGTGCGATAGGTACATCGCATGGTTCAAACTCATCTATTACTGAGTTATACTTGTACCAAAGTCTGGTTCCACTACCTTCGATGTTAGGACGAACTACATTCAATATAGTTTGTTCGACAACTGCATACTGATATGTTGCCCCGTCCGCCAAATCCTGCATATTGTTTTTTACTGCGTATATTGCATCTTCAAGTTCTGTACATATAAGTGGTGTTCGTCGTATCCCTAAAGGTAAGAGATTACGGAGGTCAACCACAGTCACAGTGTATACCTTAGAAATCATCTTTAGAAAACTCGCCTGAATCTGATTCATATTTGCGTAGACGAGTTTTTAATACACTGACCTCAAACAATAATTCGTTTGTTGTTTCTACTTGACTATAATACTTCTCACGCCATTCGTCAACCTCTTCACGGAGACACGCAATTTCATCCTTTACTGCGTCAAGCTCTTCACGAAGTTCCTTGCGAAGAACAGCATGTTCATCAACTACAGTTTTACTTAACCATAGTTTTTCTATCAGTTTTAGAACGACACCACCAACAATCGCTGCTACACCTGCGGTTGTGGCTTCTGGTGAAAGTATAGTTGGATCTGCCATTATTTCTTCTTAGTAAATAGTTGCAGAACCTTTCGTATAATTAGTCTAAATTGGGTGAATAAAATACCACCGAATATAATACCAGCAATCATTGCGGCAACCACATCATGCCACATTACGTGTCCGTGCATTAGTGTTCCAACCAATACACCCAACATAAACACAATTGTAATTACTATATTGATTGCTGCTTTATGTTTCATACTACAACTGATTATTAGTGGACATAACCAATTAAATTAATTCTAAATCATCCATTATAGCTAAATATCTAACATGCGTGTCAAACTCCATAGCAACCCAAGCACGAGTTTTTCCATCTACCTCGTCCGTTTTTGGGTTGGATACCAATAAAACTTTATATCCAGAGTTTTTCATTCGTGCATTAGCACCTTTGATAAATCCAGTTTTTTCATAATCTATCGCGTCCATAAAAACCTCACTTTAGATTTTCCATCATAAAGTCATTACATACATCTACATTCTTCATCACAATCAAGGTATCACGAGAAGAACGTGCGATACTGAATAGTGATGGACACGCTATACTTTTATACTGCTCTGCGGACTTTATATCGTTGTTCATATTCCACAACGTGAATGCTGCAATTCCTACAATCAACGTCCAAAACTTCACATTCGACCAATTAATCTTCGTCCTCATAGTCTGCATCATCATCTTCGTAACCCTCGTCAAAAAGTTCGACATCATCGGTCATAATCTCTGCTCCGATTAGACCATCTTCTGTGATAAACGAGCTAACATCCAATGCTTCTTCTACATATGATACCGCATCCTCCGCATCTTCCCCATAAACAATAACATTTACAGGTACTACAAACTTATCTAACTTCTTCATCTTAACTCTCGGTTAAAATTTTGTCAAGTACTACTATAGTAAATAGTAGTTAGATCCCATTAGGCGTCATTGACCAAACAATATTTTTTACTTGGGTAACGTCATACAATATATTCCGTACCTCTGATATCATTTGATTTAGTGTATTACATTCACGCAACTCACCTTCATACACATAACGAAACACACCAACCTGCTCTAAAATATCAGCTTTGTTAATGATGAGGTCTGTCACACCATTGATATTGATTGCTTTAATGACACCATCTAAATCCAACCAACGAACCTTACGTTTACGACCTGTGGTTGCGCCTACCTCACCACCTACTTCTTGTATCTTCTGTAATATCGGGTCGTTCTCATCTTGAAATGTAGTCTTGAAACCAGAATATGTTTCATACGCTTTCATCGTCCCAATAACCTTCTGTATTTTTTGTGGAGGAATTCCATTCAGAACCGCTGACCCAATCGTGCAATGCGAGCTGGTCACGTATGGGTAATCACCCCAATCAACATCAATTTGAAATCCCTGTGCACCTTCACATAAGATACGCCAGTCGTTATGCTTGTTATGGAATAACTCATAAGTATCAATAACAGAGAATAGTGAAGAAGGTTGGATACCCAAATCCTTCATCCGCATACCTGTGCGGTTATACTTATCACGATAGGTTGGACCAATTCCTTGTCGAGTGGTTCCAATTTTACTATCGGAACTATCTTCTTCAATATGTTTATCTAATACCAGGTGGCATCGTTCATCAACAAATATTAGCCCATCGGTGTTGAATCCTGCTTTATTTAAATCTTTAATTTCTTCTTCTAACTTTTTAAGATTCACAACACATCCAAATCCAATCACACTTGGAATACCAAACAACACACCAATAGGAACAAGATGCGTCACAACCTTCTTTCCATGGTGATAGACTGTGTGACCTGCGTTAGAACCACCATTATATCGAAGGATTAAATCATAGTTGTTAGCGAGTGCATGGGCAACTTTCCCCTTACCAGTATCACCCGCCTGTAAATCTACAATTACATCAGCGTATCTAATCATAACCTTTATCCTCGTTTAAATACTATCAAGTTTTATTCTTGTTAAATCGAACGTTTCACCAGGGTCTTTCTTACGACCAAATGGAAACGCAACTTGTGCATGTGTCAGTATCGGTCGTGTCTTACTATCTGGGTATCTATTGTGAAGTTGTTGTACTAACTTACTCAAACTTTCATATTGTTGGTCGCTATACATCAATCCATTCATACCTTGTAAACAGATACCAATACTAAAGTTGTTCCAGAGTTTAATACCATCGAACAACGATATCCCAGCGTGACGAGCAATATACTTTGGATTTACATATTCATATATCTTTCCGTCACGTGCCACAAAGTAATGATACGACAATCTACGTCTGCGTAATACACCGTGCGTTTGTCTTGCAGTCATATTAGTACCATCATTGTGTATCACGATATAGTTTTGCGTGCTATCTCGTATCCCTCGTGGTGGAAGTGGCATCTTATTAATCTTTAGTTGCTGGAACGACATCATCGCAACTAACATAATAAAAGGTTTAAACATACTACCCCTCCTATACAAAAGTAAAACGGAGGTCAACAAAAGTCAACCCCCGTCTTTAACAACTAATAATAAATATTACTTTATATCGTTAATTGACCAAAATAATAATTTTTCTGTGTATCCTACTGATGAGTGGTCCTGTGCGTCTCCCGCAATCAGCTTAAAGATACCGTGTGGAAGAAGCAATGATAAAACGCGAGCCCAACTAATTTTTCTATCGTATTCTACGGTTACCTTACCATCTTTACTAATATGATGCATAGTACCGCAATGATAATAAAGTGGAGCAAATGGAACTTTGGTTACAATATCACCATCATTGACCCAACGATGATGTGTGATGTGTCCGTTGAATTCATCAATGTAATCACGGTCACCAACACGTGGACTACCATAAGTAAATAAGGTAGGAACTCTCATACTAATATCTAATACACAACGACGAGCCATTAAGGTTGCCATTGCCGCACCTAAACTATGTCCAGTAAACCAAATATCTTTGTTCTTGATTGGACTAATATGTATTTTAATTGGTTCCCATATCTTGTCCGTATATGTACGGAACCCACGATGTACACGACCAATACCAGTGCGTGATGGTGTTAATGCAATACTGAGGTCAGCCTTAATATCATTCCATTCCTTCACTTCGGTTCCACGACAAATGACTACTACATCATCTTTACTTTCTACTACATATGCATTACTACCATCATTACCATAATACGTTACACCATCAAACCCAGCTTTAACAAATAACTTCTTTGCATCTTCTGGTTTTTCATATGCTAAATTACTAAAGCGTGCAAATAATGCACTTTGTTCTGCAAAACTTAAATTCTTAATCATAACTACTCCTATAGTGTTACTCGTGAACCGATAAGTAAGAAATGTAACGGCTTGCCTGTTGATGGGACCATTACACGATGTGCACCCGTTAGACCAAATCTTTTGGTAATTTTGTAATCAACCGAGTTACCGACCATAGCACTTAACTGATCACTAAAGGTAAACTTGGTCATATCATTATATGATACTGGTGAACCCAGAATAAATATCTGTGGAGATAGTGTGGCACGTTCATTTAGCTGAATTGGATTGTGCATCCAGAATGCTGCAAATGACGTTGCGTAACTAATTGCTGTTTTCTTTTCCATTTTGTCTGGAATTGCCAAGATAATAACGTTTCCACTTACACCAACAATTCCCCACTTAGGGTCGGGTTTGACCCACGTTACACCAGTCATATTCATCCACGTTCCTTTTAGATATGCTGCGGTGTTGGCATATGACATAATATGTTTTAATTTACCTTTATCAAACTTCATCTTAGAATAGGATGCGTTGATAGCTCCTTGGTCAAATGTCAACCAAAGAATACCAGTGACCCCATAACTCTTATCACCTGCTAATGAAGATTGAGAAACACCCGTGGTCAACATTGCGGTCAAACTACCATCTGGATTTTGACCGGTTGTTAAATCGGATGCTACCAATAAAGGATTAACATTTTCACCACCCTTTTTCTTTTCTTCTTTCTTTTCGTCCTTCTTCTCTTCAGACTTTTCTTCAGACTTAGATTCAGATTTACTTTCTTCTGACTTTGATTCCGATTTAGATTCCGATGAAGATTCTGACTTAGCCTCGGCTTTAGCTTCTGCGGGTTTAGATTCTGCCGCGGGTTCTCCACCACCACCACTTGATGTGGGTGCTGGTTCTGACGATGAACTAGAAGGAGCAGGAGTAGAGGACGAACTACTAGATGGTGCGGGTGCAGCTGGTGCCGCAGGTGCTGCAGGAGCGGGTGGTGGTGTTGGGGGTGGTGTAGACGCCGCCGCTGACGTTGCAGCAGAACTTGCTGCACTATTTGCTGCCGAATTTGCCGCACTACCTGCTGCTGAAGATGCCGCTGAAGAAGCTGCGGCACTTGCGGCTGCTGATGCCGCAGCACTTGCCGCAGCGGACGCCGCCTGTGTTGCAGCTTGGGTTGCTACTGTCGTTGTTGTTTGTGTCACAACTGGATTATTCACTACGGGACACGGAATATTAACAGTAACTTGATTAATCCATGTTAATAGTTCACCTGCTTGTGCTTGTGCCGCAGTAAAAATCTTGGATTGACCACGATACGAAATCAGTACACCAGGCCCATTAATAGGAAATGTTGCCGTTTGAACTGTATTCGTACACGGGTCAACCCAAGTTTGTACTACAACTTGTGCTTTACCACAGCTTGATGCTATAAATAATAATAGTATAACTGCTTTCTTGATGTGTCGCATTATTTCTTAAACAACCCTTTACGAACCATTCTGGTTACAATTTTTGCCGATGCATCTTCTAATGCCTTCTTGGTGGTTGTACCAATAGTACTTTGATTGAACTTTATTTCACCAAAGTTATCGTCGTTCATTAGAGTCAATTCACGAATTGTTTTTGCTTCACCAAGACCAGAACCAGTAAAGTATTCACCAGTTTCTGCGTCCACAAACTTTACTTGTAAACCTAAACGAGTGACCACTTTGTTCTTGACACCATCTTTGAGATTGATGGTTTCATCTTCACTTACTGAAAAATCATACACTTCAATATATACAAAATATTCTGCTAATTTAATTTTACCACGACCATCTAATTTGTTTTCAGTAAATCCAGATTGGGACGCTTGAAATTGTTTTACCATTCTGTTTTTAATTTCTGTCTTATCTTCGGTAAAGGTAAAACGATTAGTTTCTTCCAAGTATTCTACAACGATATTGGTAACCCCAAGACCAACACGCTTGTCTTTGAGTTCTGGATACATTGCAAACACTTCTTCGTTGATACCAATGTTCAACAATTGAATAGGAATTTTTGGTCCATTGTAATCCAGCAATGAATCAATATTGATCTTTTTTTCAAATGATGCACGATACTCTTCGGTTTTAGTTGACCCAACAACTTGTGCCGAAAGAAGTGTTGGAACTAATAGTAACACTAATAGTTTTTTCATTACCCTTCTCCTTCACCAGCATTTGCTTGTTTGACTGCGGTTGGTGAAAACTTTTCTAATCCAGCAATACCAAACGAACCAAGTGTAATAATCATAAATGAGTTATACACAAATTCGTGAATTTCTAATGGCATACCCATAACACCAGTTACGATAT